>JAAUYG010012403.1_pt1 | contig 14756 bp, 7 predicted proteins | sample 7278091 | NCBI WGS metagenome assembly JAAUYG01 (sample SAMN14350201, study PRJNA611818) | marine sediment metagenome | isolation source: surface marine sediment (0.6m) | place: French Polynesia: Moorea | collected 2018-08 | reverse complement strand
TACTACTACCACTACTACTACTGCAATAACAACAGTAACTACTACTACTACTACTACTACTACTACTACTACTACTACTACTACTACTACTACTACTACTACTACTGCTGCTGCAATCAAAAAGTCAACAAGCTGTATATTAAAATCACGGGGGCCACCACCATTATTTCATGTATTGATACTAATAACATTATTTCCAATCTACTGCTGCTTCAGCCTCAAATTATAGAGTGACAAGGAAAATGTCCATAACATATGCGGTGTCGTTCAATGGATGCATTTATACATATACATATATAAAGACAAAGTATCAGATCTTAGGGCGTGGAGACCTCAGCTCATCTCTCCAAATAAGGTGTGACAGAAACATTGTGGTACCCTACCTTGCACAGCAAATTGTGCGCAAAAACATTACACTACCGGTTTGCCGTTTGTTTGTAGTGCAGGAATATGGTATTTTAATGCTGCTTCACACGCAAACAGCGACCCATCATCCCCGCATTCCCTTATAAGATAAGTACGACAGGGCTGTATCAAAGCCTGGCGCTTGTCAGCTTGGGTAGATTCCCACCGTTTGTTACCGCTTTATGGTGTTGACTGCCAGTCTGAGGTCAGGCAAGCCGGGCTGACTTATGTGGCATCGTCAGGCAAGCAGACGATGTTTGGCTCTAGCATGGGGCAGAGTCAGATACCACACTCTGCGGTATATGTATATGCAAAGATAAACAGAGGTACATGTATAGATAATCGTTGACCTCGATGCCCTTATATGTGTATAAGCATTCACCCCTAAACTCTCTGACGATTGTTCAAACATCTCACTTGCAGAAATCACGTGAGAAGATCTACAACGAGTGTATTTCCTTCCGCCGAGACATTTCCTGTTGTTCTCTGCCATCTAAGGTCGAGATTAAAGCGTAGGCCTTCATAAAGTTACAGATTGTATTTCTAAAGCGAATGCCGGTTGTACATGTATATATTACACAAATTACAGGCCATATCTACTCAAAGGTTCCGACGAATTCAAAAGTGTCAAGTCGTTTTGAGCATCAAGCATCAACGTCAAAGCTCTGCCTCCCCACCCACGACGATTCCTGTAATGCCGTATATTCTATCTGTGGACAAGATCCTCACGATCTGTGTATACTGGACACCACAGGTGCGGTAGCCGTGTTTATCCACCAGGCATACAGAAATCCTCTGGTGAGGGGCTGGACAAATGACAAGTTCGGTGTCACCAAACTAAAAGTGGCACCCAACAATGGATAGAATGTCCCCATCCATTGCGGCAGTAGCTGCACCAAGCAGCAGTGTTATTCTTTGACGGGGCATGGCGAGTCTTTTTTCAAATAATGTTACTGTGGGCTAACAATACTAGAGAAACTATATTCAGTTTCTTCATCCAATGGAAGTCTGTGTTTGTGACAGAAATACTTTCAATAGTAAACCTGACATGGTGGGGACTGGACCCTTATTGCTTTGCACTGTTATTGTCAATAGAAATATAGAGCATTTTGCTATTCCTTTGTCACTCTCAACTCCATCAAGGCAATGTTACTGTTATCTGCAGCCATTCATTTGCAGGCAGTCCCTGATGTAGTGTGTTCAATTACCGAGCGGATTGCTTGAACCTGTAGGTGCAGCGAAATAAACGATGTGTGTTTGCGTTTATATTAAACTGGTTGACATAACTTAAACATATTTTTCTGGTGACGCAAACTATTAAAATTAGTAAATAAACGGTGTGATGCATCTACCTGCATAAAAGGGTGGACGTACTTCCAAAATATCGGGGTGATATTGATATTTTCACGCTGTTAAGTAATAACCACAATCCTGTAGACGTTCCCGTGCATAGTCGAGATCGGCAAATCTTCAGTGTATGACCCGGACAAGTATGTGCTGTCATACCCATTGAAAAATGTAACATTTCAGATGTTCCTTTACATTTTTACCAGCTGTGTCTGAATGCAGAAACCCTTCAGAAGCGAGACATGGGGTATATTGCTACTAATGCTAACTCCGAGCACTCCGTTTTGTAAACGTCTTTGGCAGAAAAAAAATGTATTTTTGACCTTAACTAGTTGGGAGCAAAGCAATTATTTATAGACTCCCACCCATCTGTCTTCTCCAGCAATCTAGCCAGGTTAACATGGCAATTACATGCCCAGCCACAACTTTTTTCTTTATAGGGCGCCTAGGTAACTTGCAATGCCCTATTCAGTATTCACTGCATAATAAATACATGCGTATATTGATGTGCAAAACGCCGTTGGAGTTGATTAAATACCCTCAGAAGCTGCTGTAGTTGCTCTCCTTTAGTAAAAAAGAATTTTTTTATTAGTTTTTGATGTTTTATTAGTTTTTTTTTTCGAACAAGCCTGGAATGTATGCCCCGAAAGGAATGAAATATACATGTACATACGTCATCTAAACATACAGGATAAATGTAAACATGGCAAAACTGCATGGCTAAAAAGACGCAAAAATCGGTACGCCATATTTGATTTGAAGTTTCTTTATAATTCCCCTGTATTGTTTTACACTGATAAAGTTGTAGTAACTTTAGTGCCATTCTGTGCTTTCCTAAGTGCCTTCTGTACACAAGGAGCCAGCATCAGCAAAGGCAAATCCCTTGAGGATCATTTCTACATGTATTGCTGTCAACTGGTTAGCTGTATCAAATCCAAATCGACCATTTGGTGAGCACCTGTCTGTAGAGCCTCATCAGGTCACGACTTGTCATTGACCTTACAAAAGGGGTCAGCGTTAGGACGGAATCTGAAACTAAGATCGAGAACCTTGCTTGATGCCTTGTGAAAAAAATGCAGCAATATATAACACACTCAGGCAGTTATTTATACTTATTACAATATTTCTTTTTTTACATGTATACCATCAAATTGTGGTACATGTAATATGATGTACTGTTTCTTTATTTTATTTGTGGTCTCTATTTTATTTGCATTTGTGTTTATAAAACACGCTGATACAGTTCGAAGTTGGCGACGCAAGACAAATGCGAAGCAGGACTATGAGCGCAGTTCTCTCAAGTTATGTCACACTAGTACTACTAATTTGGAATATTTGTGACCATCATTAAACTCGGATTTTCTTTATGCATATCTACATGCAGGTACGTGTACATACAAGCATACATCCATAAAATAATATTTGTGCAAAATTCATGTATAATTTTCAGAAGCGTGCGAGTAGTCTGCGAAAATATGGCTACACCATGTGCACCTATGACGTCATTCTGGTTCCTATGGACACTATTGGGGCCTCGATTCAGGATTTTACATGTACACTGTGCTTTAGTTGTGTGATCCAGAGAAACGTGAAACTGAATTTATAACGTCTTACATTAAACGGGTAACTAAAGGAACTTTTGTTGCACAATTTTCTGTGTGTTGATACTATTCCAAATCGCCCAAAACCCAGAATGTACCAAAACCTAAAAGACATCTATTATGTCTTTTTCAAAACAACGTCAACAACTAAAGATTACAGTCACCAACTGAAAGGAACCGAATACTTGTCAATGAAAGTGTACCAGGCGGGGATATAACTGCCTATCCCTGCCATAAGACTGAGTTGAGGAAAGAGTGAATTATGCTTGAAGTTTTTGGGCGTGGCTAACAAGACGAATGTGGCAGTGGCTCGTACTTGCACGTGATGGCATATATGGCCGGTTTGAAACGGCCGTGGAGTAAGTGATTAATTAATGATATTGTAATTTTGACGTTTGAGATGTAAAGATAACCAGGGAATGGAGGCACTAGATGCAGCTTCGTCTGCATACATATAGCCATTCGGTGGAAGTGCAAGTTTTAGTACTTTCTATGACGGCCTTATCTTCATTTGCTGACTATGCGAGGCAACATAAAAGTATTTTTGTTGCTTGGTGTGAGAAACTGATGCCTGTATCGACGTATGAATTCCATTAGGGACCTGTGTACCTCCCAGGCATTTCAACAACTTTTTTTTTCTGTTTTATGTTTGAGCCTGTCTCGGATCTGTCTTAACAACGAACAACACAATCTCAGACTGATGGATGCATGTTAAGGAGCCGTTTCGTCGTGAGAAGTTACGCAGTTCCAGACTTATTGTCTGACGCGGGTAATCAAACGTTTTAATGCTCAGCAAAATGTTAGAATTAGCTACACCGACAAAGATGAATGATGGTCATGTTGCGCCATGTTTTATAGTAGGTTAAAAGAAGAGGAGATCGCTCTGTACCTAATACACACAAACTCGCAAATGCAATAGACTTTGCATTTCCCATGCAATTGTTTTGGGAGCTTTATTTTTGCTGAAACTCTGTCTTGGTTATGTAGAATTTAAACTGCAAACCACAATATATTTCAGAAATGTATGTACGTTGAAATTTCTGGGTTTCGTTTGGGTACAACGCTATACGGGCTCGGTTTGTTAGTTTCTGTATGTTTTGTATTCAAATAACCCAACATCTTAATACCCAATGTGAGTAGGCTTCCCCCAAAACATGGGTACAGTTAAACTCCTAGGTTGAACCTGCTCTAAAGATATCTATCTATACATATAAATACCACCTATATCTAAGGACCACAAACAGCACTATCGTGTTATTGAGACTATATAAAGACCACCTACATGTATACATGTGTAATAACCACAATTTGTTGCTCCTCTCCCTTTGGGGTTTAAATGCAAGTTTTAGTGTATACTATGAGAACCTAATGTCCCTACAAAATTATTCGCGAATCATAAGATAATTATCTAATATTATCGATTATTATTCCACCCAGAATATTACAAAATTAAACATATATTTATGTCAAGTTTGTGAAACAATAGCAAGAACTCAAATTACTCCACCTTAAGAAAATATCTACTACCAATCAATGGGAGTGAACTAGGCAGGATTATGTGTGGTCGATTTGTACAGTGATTTGTATCCCTATGTTTTTGCATTCCTATATGTTTTGGGCGTGGCTAACAAGACGAATGCTGCAGCACTGTACCTCTTACTTGCACGTGGTGGTATGTAACTGTATGACTTCCGATCGCGACTTGTATACAGGCCCGGTTAAAATAACCTTGGAGCAAGTGGTTAATTAGCGATATTGTAATTATGACGTTTTAGATGAAAGGATAAACCAGGGAATGGAGGCCAGGAAGAGTTTCGTCTGTCGAACAGGGAACGCATACATAGCTAGAATTCATTCGGTGGAAAATGTGCAAATTTTAGTACTTTCTCTAAGGGCCTTATCTTCATTTGCTGACTGTGTCAGCAACATAAAAGTATTTTTGTTACCTGGTGTGAGAACTGATGCCTGTATCGACGTATGAATTCCATTAGGGACCTGTGTACCTCCCAGGCATTTCAACAACTTTTTTTCTGTTTTATATTTGAGGCTGTCTCGGACCTGTTTAAGAAAGAACAAAACAATCTCCGACTGTTTCAAGCTTATATTGTCTGACGCGGTTCATCAAATATTTTAATGCTCAATAAAATGTTAGAATTGCCCAGAGCGACAAAGATGGATGATGATCAAGCGGGCCTCATGTTTCTAGTATGTTAAAAGAAGAGGATATAACTGTCTATAGTACACACAGGTTGTGGGCACGGGTACGCAGTATTAATATCTTTTTTTTTAAGTTCCTTTTCAGTTTCTCAACAAACTGACCTTTTCATGCAATGTACATTTATACATGAAAGTAGCAGGACACCCATGCATTGAGCAGCAGTAGCAAAGACAGAAGTATACAATACCAACGTTTAGTTTATTGGTAGTCAAGATGGTGCAATAATTGTTAGGGTAACGTAAGTAACAGGGTTGTTGCTCCGTGGGTGTTTAAAAAGTGATAAAAATCACTTTGAGCTGCCGCTTCTGTGAGCTGTAAGGATGGCAAGGAAGCAGTGTGCGTGTGAAATCCTGACACAGATAGTCCAGGGGAAACCCAGCAGTCTGACTCGGTCTCACCTTGCGGTATGTGAAGTACTTCTTCACAGGTCAATTCATTGTGGCTAATAACATCCCATGGCAATACGATACAAGCCGGCGGTGAAAGTTGCCTTTGTACCTTGTAATTGTAGTACTTTCAAGCTTCTGTCTGATCCAGGAGACGTTTTTGTGCCCATAATAGGGGCTGGCAAGACAACTGTTTTGAATCCGCGACTTTCGGGTAAATGACGCGTAGTGTCGTGAAAAGACCGCCCGTGGGTCATTGAAATGGGACTGAAAGCCACGTAAAGAGCTATTATGTTTTGCGATGATTCGGAAATGCTTTGTATTCCGACCTTAGTGCTTGCCTAATGTACTGGTAGTTCATATAACACGGCGTATTATTCTCACGTCACAGCAAACTATACCAATAAGGTGATCCTTATGGAGATGGTAATAATAAAAACCCGGACGGAACAGAACACCGCCTTGTTGTGTATCCCACCTATAACCTGACGGGGCGCCTTCTTGGAGCAACGACGAGAAATATATTTCTGTCTAACTAGCCCCGTGGGGTGTTGAAAAGAATACTTACTTCTTACCCCTCCTGTCCCCTACTGGGGCGATCTCCCAGGCCAGCATACAAATTCTCACCTCTTCCTACACTCCTCCATGCAGAAGAAAAAACGCTAGTAACTTTTGTGCTGCCATTGATACATGGAGGGCACTCGGCGACGTCCAGACGTGTATGGTACCTGCCATCTGAAGGAGGTAGGTGGAGATGCATTCCGAATCACTTGGCAAGCAGAAGACGAGGCCCTCGCACGATTAAGACCCTTGAAAGACTTTGGGTGAGGTTACATTGCAGACCACCGCCAGTTTTAGGGAAAGAATTTATGTTGGACTTTTTTGCAGAATGGCATTTTTTTTAACATTTATCTTTTTAAACACCCGGGACCTCGTATTTTTTTAGCCGATCTTTAGTTTAATACCAAGTATTCTGGACTCCTCCTCCGTATTGGCAGAGAGTTGCCGTTCCATTGATGGAATGTATTGACGTGGTGCTCGGCTGTAACACCCAGCACTTCCCAACTTCTAAGGTAAAATTCTGAAAGTCACAGGAAATGACACTAGGTTAATGGGCGATTCATGAACCATGTCCTTACCAAAACCAAAAAAAAAAGCATAAAAAAGACTTGGAATCTGGCAGAATTATGGATCTTTGGAACATTTTCCCCAGGCCTGTCGCTGTGGTCTTCTGCCATCAGAATAAGATCATGGAGTACGAGTCAATGGTCGAGTGTAAGGGATAGGATAAGATAGTGGGAGAGTACGGACATTAAAAGTGATCTCTCTGCTCCCTCGCTCCAGCTGCCTCCTCGTCTGTCAGTGGCTGCTATCTGTCGCATTATCCCGATATTGATGGCCGCGGATCATTGATCCCGGGGATACTCTCCCCGGGGAAGGCGTGCGTCCAGGAATGGCAAAACGACGACAAGAGGACTTGACTTCCGCTCCCGAACACCAGGCCCTTGTCGAGCGATTTTCCAAGTAGGGCTATCAAATATCTTCGGTGCCCTACCGATCGATAATCAGGCCGCGATGTTATGGATAATGGAGGGAAGATTCCACCATGTTTTGGCGGCGGTGGCGGTTATTGGAAATTTATAGCCTCGGCTACCCAGAGGCTCTCCTCCCATTAACACCCTCTCGTGGAATGTCGAAGTTATTGGGCTACTCCCGAATTTCATCTCCAAACACACATAATGTTTCTCGGTCATTGACTTCTCACACTGCAGCTGGGGCATGTCTATATGCCTATTGATGATTTTCCTGCAAATAGTCTCGCTCCGCTCGGTGCACCACTGAATTCGCAAGAAATTCTACCACATGGTGCTAAGCCAACAACGAAGTAGCAAAGCAAAAAAGTTTCTGGTATAGTTACCAGGGTTACTTTGAAACTATTACATGTAGTTGTAATATGTTGTCTGTAAAACCTAGGAGACATCAGATTTGCAGCGAAATTTTCATTCATTAGCTCTGTTTTGCTCTATCAGCCGAGGTATTGCTGTTACATGGGCGTCCTGCGTCTCGCGTCCGGCGTCTTTCCGTATATTCATTTTTAGCAGAAAGGATCGAGCGGATTAACGCCATTTTTGTGGGAAGGACCATATCTCTAGACAATGTTTTTCGTTTTTGATAATTTTCAGCTTTTGGATTTTAACATTTTTTTTTAGTTTCTCGTAACATTGAACCCTATGAGAGTGAATTTCAAAGCGCTTGTTTTCTCACATTTCTTACGGTAGTGCTTTGAAGGATTTGTGGAATGTTACGTATGGGTACCTTCAAAAGTTACTTGGTAGATTTGTGAACTTGTGATATTATAAAACGTTTCTAGGAACGTTTGAAAATATAAAATTTCTTAACATGGGGCCATATCGAGATTTTTCAAAATACTACTGAGGCCGTTATGGTTCTTTCCCAATCAACCTTTTTATAAACGTTCCCTGTGGCAGTCGGTACAAAAGTTAGTTGCTAGAATTTTAAAATTAAAAACAAAATAAAAAAAGTTTAAACTTATCATTTCGGTCAATGGGAAAATGAAAAAGTTTACCTGGAAAACGGATAATCGTACAGCGAAACGGACAAAAATTTTGGACCTTGGGGGTAAGCAACCCACTTATTGGGAGTACCTTTGATCTTTGATACTTCAATCTCATTTGGATGTCATTTGGTGCACATGGCTTGTATCTCGGACACGGCTGGTTCCAGAACGAAACGAAATAAAATTAAAATTCGGTTCGGGGACAGTGGTAACACATATACGGGTCACATTTGACCTTGCAGTGTCCAAGCTCATTTTGGACTCATTCGGCGCAGCTGCCTGCAAATTGCATGGAACGCGAAAACGCCTGGCCGTATTACGAAACCTGACTGACATTTGTGGACTAGGGAACGCCAACAACACATGTGTATGATACTCTTAACCATGTAATGTGGTACCTTTAACCTTGTAATGATCAAGGTCATTTGCGGTCATTCAGTGCAGTTGTATCAAAAAGACCTGTAACTCTAAAACAGCTAGCCGTAAAGGACGGGGCAGAAATATAGGACACAGGGACACTAGGAAGATAATTTTGACCTTGCACATGTAGCGTCCATGATCATTTGGGGTCATTAGGTATCAAAATGAGCTGTAACTGGAAAAGGTTGGTCCTAGCGCGAAACAGAGCAACATTTGGAACCTGGAGACAGCAGTAACACATACATAAAATACTTTGATCTTTAGTATTCGAGGTAAATTTGGGATCACTCGGTCCACTTATGTCAATTGGCCTGTAACTCGAAAATGGTTGTTTGAAGAGCAGATCGGACGAAATTTAGGACTCGGAGATATTAGTAACATATACATTTAGAGTACCTCTGACCTTAAGGTAATTTTGTGCTCCAAACAGCATGTGTCTGTAACTCGAAAATGACTGGTCATAGAGCGAAACGGAGTGAAATTTAGGACTCTTGAGACACTGGTGGTAGATATATTGGATACTTGTGCGTGTAGTGTTTAATGTAAGGTTTGCAGTAATTGGTGCACATTTTTCAAAGTGCTTTATAGCTCAAAAACTTTAGTGAAATGTATATGGGATTCCTTTGACTTTTCAGTGTTCATGCATTTTCATTTTAGGGCCACTCAACGCACTTGTCGCACACCTTAAAAGACATTCTCATATAACAAACGGACTGTAATTTGAGACTTATGGGCACCAAGTATAACATGTATGGCTTACCTTTGACCTATTAATTTTCAAGGTCATTTGGGGTCATTCTAAAAATTGGCCTGAGACTAAAAAAAAAACCTTGTGCTGATTGTAGAGCAAAAAGGGGGTTCAACTTGCGGACGTATATCGAATACGTTCGACGTATTAATGTTTGAAGGTTATTTGGAGTTATTCAGTGCACTTGTCTTAGATTGGTCTGTGGTTGAAAATGGCTGATTATAGAGCAAAACTGGATTTAACTTGAGACTCAGTGAGTCTAATGTAAGACACACGGGGTGTTGACCAACCAGTATTTAAGGTTATTTTGGGTTCGTTTGGTGTACTTTGTCACCTGTGACATGAGAACAGTTGTCGCAGAGTGAACATGAATGCATTTGGGACTCAGGGGACATTACCAGATACATGCATGAGGTAGATGCATGAAGTATCTTTGACCGTTTAGTTTCAAGGTTATTCTGTGGTCATTGCATGCACTTGCGTCCAAATTGATCTGTAAAGTTAAAAGGTTGGTCACTGAACAAAACAGATTGAAATTCAAGACTTGGTGCATTATACAACGTACATAGATATGGTGTACATTTGATCTTGTAGTGCTCGGGGTTATTTTGGGATCATTCGGGGACCCTAGTACAACATGAAGGGAGAACATTGACTTTGTAGTGGTCAATACGTTTAAGCTTATTTGCTACTTTTGTCTCAAAATTAGTATGCGAGAATATTTGAGTAATATTTTCAGTTTGTCATATCTACCACAGTTGTCAAGCAAACGATCCAGGTCCATTAAACTCTTTTTTGTTCCACCTCCACACACTGGAGAAGGCAAATACATAAAGTTATCTTAAAGTATACATAAATGTAATATCACAGCATCACACAATAATACGTCACAACTGTTAAAGAATGAGCAGCAAGTAGTCCTCAGCAGTTTGCGATATAAAAACATTTTCAGTAAACAGTAATGGTTTAAAAAGCATCTACATACCACTCCGGGCCAGAAAAAGATGTCTTATTGGGCTGATTAATTAGAAGTTCTATCGAAAAATGGCCATACTTCACAATTCTCTCCGGTGAGAAACCTGGTATATGTACAAGGGTGCCGTTTTATAATTGAAACAAATTGTTTTATATAGCCATCTAGATGCACTTAGGGTGACTGCAGAATATAAAAGTTACGCAGTTTACATTTTGGCCAATATGATGTAAAATAAATAACTTGGCCATGCTATTTGGATCCACCAGCCTATGGCTACATCCTTTTAGGAAAACAAAAACAACTCGCGCTCTGGCACCTTCATACTTGTGTAATCTGGTCATTGGTTGAACAGGAAATTTATTGCATGTGACCCCCAAATTAATCGCATGTCTTTTTGGCACTGGACTGCTATGGTACACTCTGGGGAATTCTCATTTAGTCCCTAGTTCTGTATGGGAGCACCAACAGAGCAATCACGATTCATTCAGCAGCGGATAATGAAAAGTCTTCCAATGGTGCAGCCTGGAAGGTCCGTCTCAATGTTCTGTAGAGTGGGAATATGAGAGTAAATACCTGAAAGCCTCGGGCAATCATATTTTAGTTATACAATCACTTTTAGACGGGCAAATCAAACAGCTGGAGTTTGCTCTTTTTTGGACATCATGTTTAGTTAATAGTACGGTGAAGCTTCCATTGTGGAATTTCAAGGGTCACTTCAATAATTTCCTGGAAAGATTCCATTTTGTCTAGATCGGGGGATATGTTGGACGTTAATGAGTATCATGCCTTGATACAATGTGGTATTATAAAACCAGCCAGTGTGCTTTACGACGCACACTTAAAGAACGACTGTCATTGATAAGGGATGTCTTGATCTGGGCTCAGACATACTTTCCTTTTACTTAAGTACACAACCTGAGGTGGGTGACTGGCGCGAAGAACGAATCAATTGAAACTTCAAACCAGGGCTGGGTTCTCGAAAAGACTCCAGTCTAAGAGTTTTTTTTTTACACTTAAGCCAGATTCTTAGCCAATCACATTGCTCAGATTGATGAATAAAAATCAAAACTTATTTTTGATATAAAAGTATCTTTGAGAACCCTAACCCAATGTTTTTTCAAGAACTTTAGCTCTGGTGATTTAGTGTGTCCATGATACTGTAACTACCTGTATAACGTACAAATGTAAAGCCTTGTAATGATGGGAAGATTGTAATCTTCTTAAATGTCTCGATTTTATTGATTCCTGTCGTCTGAAAGATACATTGGTTACGTTTTCTTTTGTTATAAAATTTTGACACTTAGGGCCGGACTAGTTTACTAAACTATGGGTTAAAGTTATTGTTTATGTAACTTTCGTTTTGAATCAGTCATGAAATGAAAACGAGAAGCACAGATGATTAGAGATGATTGGATGATTCCAGTAATCTCGTATATCTAATCTGTAGAGTCACGTTGTTAGAGCTTGTCCTATATTGTCTCGTTCCAGGTGACAAGACCAGAGTCTCCATGGAGTGGTTAGCATAATCGTGTCACGTTTCCAGAGCACTTCTCACTGACACGGCCAGGTAAACGCCCAGGGATCTGCTAAGTACCCAATTAACACGGGGGATTTACTTCCGTGAGCGCAAGATGTAGAGATCAATAGTTGAGCCCTGTTTGTGGATAACGAAAGACAAAGCGGCCAGAAGGCCGCGGGGGCTGCGACTACCCAATAACCAGACGGGCGGTGCTTTATGGGGGCTTCACCAGTCGCGGCTGGTCGTGCAGTAAAGCCAGATAAGCCAGGGATAACACACGGAGCTAGCTAGCCCGGCGGCAAGGACCGCCAAATCTCAACTTTTACCACCCCAGACACAGGCAAAGTCACTTCTCACAATGGATAAGCGCAGACTAACCGTGGCCGTGCTCCTGCTGGCCCTCGTGGTGGCCACGGCTTCTGGCACGGAACAGTCCACCGGACACGGCAAAAACCTCGAGGAAAAAGACAGAAAGAAGGGCCGCCGACGTAACCGGTACGACGAGCCGGAGAGCGGGCAGTGCGAGCTCAAGATCAGCTGTGCGGACGACGCTGGGTTCGAGGAGGAGGATGGCGAGATCACAGGCCCCGTCAAGCTCCCCATCCGGGGGCCGCGGGGGCCACGGGGACCCCCGGGAGATCCCGGAGCTCCCGGGGAGGACGGGCTGCCTGGCCTGCCGGGGATCCCAGGTAGGGTGTTGCCACTGATAGCGGGGCAGCTGATTACAAGTTGTAAAGGTGATATATGTGTTGTGCGGAAGGCACTTTAGTCTGCTGAGCAGAGGAATGACCTGGGAGCTGGGAAGCGTTGTTTACTGGTAGCTGGGGTTCCCTGGTCTGGGAAAGAAAGTGAAGTGCCAGTAACTGGATAAACTCAGGGCAAGATTCCTCGAAATACTCACCAAAGGCTATCAGTTGTCGTGTGGTGTAAAAGTATTTAATTGTTTATGAGTTTTGAATGGAACAATACGGGTCCTTGTGTGCTTAGTGGGTGAGTTGTGTCATAGATCCAAAACTGCAAAGCTCACAAAATGTGCATGCACATGCAGATGGCATATTTGCATAGTGAGGCAAATTACCACCTCCAACAAATCTTAGTAAATAAGCATTTCTATCTAAGCTATTATATAGTTTTTATTCCAGCGTTTATTTGTAACTAAAACACAAACCTGAAATAATGAGTACTATGTGAGGGTGTTTTCCATTGCATTGGAGCATTATTCCATGGGATATACAAATGTATCTACATTATACAAAAGCCTTTACAAGTAACCAAGGGCTATACACGGTCTGAAACTCTAACATGTATGATATAGTGCAGATAACACGCAAAGTTTATCTACAGCTGGTGAGCCCAGGCTAGTTTTTAATAGCTCGCTTACATCTTCCCAAAGAAATCCTCAAAGAAACCTTTCGTACCATTATGCAATATTCCGGAGAACACTTATATCTAAGCCATTTCGGAATCTATGCGCCTTCAGAAGTTTGCCGAATCTGTCGTATGGTATAGGAGAGGTTTGTCAGACGAAAGAGCAAGGTCAAATACGGAGTGTGGCTGGAAACACTGTGGGGGAGTTGCAACAAAACTGTGACTCCCTCCGTCATAAACCTAACGGCGGACCAATGCTGCAGGGGACCGATGCAATAAAGTCCAAGCTTAAGGACCATATAATTGCTCTCGTGTCCACTCGGGCTGTTTGTTAAGCCGTGTATGGCGGAGTGTGGCTAATTTATCTGCCGTAAGAACAAGGGAACACTACAGGCGCTGTCATAACCTCTTTCGAACATTAAATCCGCACTGTTGTGGTGTCTGGGGACACGAACTCGCCGCCGCCTTGTTTGGTCCAAGCAATCCTATCGTGTTTGACTTTATTTGGTGCCGCCCTGTAAACGCCATTCCTTTTTGGTAAACATTGCAGTCTGATAAATTTCGCAATTAGACGCAAGCTACATCTGACTGGCAAACAATCACTGTAAGCCAATTGAATCGTTACCAGGTATGACCAGCACTAAGATCCAAAAAATGCTCTTTCTTTCTTTCGTACTCAGTTCTGTCCTAGTGCCTTAGCCTCTGGGCAATGAGAAGAAACGTGTATGATTTCGAGGAAGTTTTAACAATTATTTCTAGTTTAAAAGGGATGCACGTAACATATTGTTCCTATTTATGCCCCACGTAAAAATAGGAATAAGTAAATGAACTTTTTCACATAGAGCACACCATCCTCGCGGTTCCTGCATGGCCTCGGTTTAGTAGCAGTGGCATGCAGGCTTTTAATGTGGCTTTATCCACTGTTGCATCGATATCTGCCCTGTTATTTGCTGGGATTACTCACTCAAAAGAGATCAACAGAGTGGACCGTCAAAGATGTAGTAGTAGTAGTAGTAGTAGTAGTAGTAGTAGTAGTAGTAGTAGTAGTAGTAGTAGTAGTAGTAGTAGTAGTCGTAGTAGTAGTAGTAGTAGTCGTCGTAGTAGTAGTAGTAGTAGTAGTAGTCGTAGTAGTTGTAGTAGTAGTAGTAGTTGTAGTAGTAGTAGTAGTCGTAGTTGTAATAGTAGTAGTG
>JAAUYG010054048.1_pt1 | contig 14760 bp, 10 predicted proteins | sample 7278091 | NCBI WGS metagenome assembly JAAUYG01 (sample SAMN14350201, study PRJNA611818) | marine sediment metagenome | isolation source: surface marine sediment (0.6m) | place: French Polynesia: Moorea | collected 2018-08 | reverse complement strand
GACTAAAATCATCATAATAATATTAAAAACTTTAGAATCTGACCGATGCAAACAGTCACGTATGCATCCCCATCAAAATCTGACCGATGCATTGGCATCTGTTGCACTGGTCTGGATCCGGCCCTGCCCATGTATCTACGAAATTCAAGTCACGGATCGAGGTGTGCATGAATATATTCCTGAGATTATGTAATTAATGGCACAGCTAATTACGAAAAACCCTTATGTTGAATTAGTACATCATGTACGTGTCATAATGAAATTGTTAAAGCATAATAATGTAAAAGAACGCGCACTGTAAATGCCCTGCAAGAATTTATGTGGAGGGGGGAACACTGATGCATTTACATGTATACTGGCGACAACTTCATTTCTAGACAAACTAAAGTCTTCTAAGAAAATTTAAAGTATTTTTTGCTCTGCTGCTGGCAAGCCAAATAAACGGCTGTGACATTTTTACTTTTATTTGCGTCTCCCAACTCTTTCTGCATACTCTATACAAAAGACGATAGGAAAACCCCGACAAAGGATTGCTGCCGCTCTCATGTAGAGAAAAAGAGCTCTGGCGAAAAGGACCTCTGTTTTTTGTTGTTGTTTTTTTTCCTATGCTATGCATGTAGTTTGCCAGCCTGGCCGCACCTATATTTGCCTTGACTCACCAGTATCCCGTGTTTAATCTGGCGATGGAAAGTGTTATTAGGGTCGTATTTCTCTGTGACAATCCACTCGTAGAAGCCGAACAGCCCGCCAGGTTTCAGCATTCTGTACGCCTCCCCGTACACCTGGGCTAGGCTTTGGGCGTGGCACGTGGCTTCTATAGCAAAGATCTTCTGGAAACTCTCGTCCGGGAACGGGGCATTACAGAAATCGCCCTGGAAAAATGAATGTCGCAAGAAAATACTTATTAAAAAATTAAATGCACTCCTGAGTAAATTCATTTTGCGAAAGATTACGTGACGGCGATGCACTCAATATAGATTTAAATGATCCCCGGAGCACTAACCATGCTAACGGCTGGTCATATTTATGGACAGGTTACGTTTACAGATCTGGTCAAGTTGTGTTTTCTTTGAAAATGTTTCTTTTGGTATAAAATCTAGCGTAAGATGTACATGCTACCTATTCTTTATACTCTCTGGTATATGAGTGGGCGCACGTCTTAACTGCGACTGTGCAAATGACCAGATTGTATAACATTGTTTAGGTTATAATTTAATAGCTGTACAACTTGAATATATGAAATCGTGCACTTCAAAAAATAAATGCTAAATGTTGCTCTGCTCTCCACACCCTGTCTGCTACCATACAAACGTATATATATATATTTTAAAAAATAAATATGCAGTGTCAGATTCCGCGTGTCAAATATAGTCAATGAATTTCCAAACCTTCCTCCCGTTTGTGACCGCCCAACGTCACATTGTCACAATTCTGGCGTTTCAATACTGTAAACCCCCCACCCCCGTTTAAAACCCCAAATACACCGCGGAGCGGTCGCAAATGAGAACTACATGTACGTGTATATGCAGGCATATCGGTTGTTCGTTTTTTTTTTTGTTTTGTTGTTGTTGTTGTTGTTGTTGTTTTTTTGCCTTGGCTCTGCATGGCACTGTCTAGCTGCTTATCACTTATTTGTGTAGATATCTCGAAATACTTAAGGCCTGAGTTTTGATTTAAATTCAATTTTTAGCCAACCAAATTCCTCAGATTGGTAACTTAAGTCAAAAAATATATTTATGTATTTTCGAGAACATATTTCGAGACCATATCATTTCGTTGCAAGTTAAATTCGTCGTAAGTTTCTCCAGTGACCGAATAATGTGCATTAAGTGCATGTATACCTTTACGAATCGGCACAGGTGGTCCAATTTCGCCTTCTGGGTGAGGTCTTTAGCTCGTTTCAGCTGATAGTCGTTGTAGTTGAGGCCTATGACCTTAGAGTCTGTGAAAGCGGCGATGTGGCGAGCCGGTCCGCCTATACCACAGCCCATATCCTGCCAAAAATATGACACATGCTAGCATTGTGCAGGAAAAACACAGGTATTAATTAAATCAGGAAAATGGGTATAAGTATATACATATTAAATCAAATTAATTAAAATGCACACAAATCTGCAAATATAATTCAAGTTGTTACTGATGAATTAGTGCTGTGGTCAACCGCAACAGTCAGAGTACTAAAAACTAAAATCATCTCTCTGGCTGACAACCCTGGACTTTAAGGTATACTTGTTTATTTTTAAGGTTTACGTGTATTTAATGATACACGATGGTGCAGCCGGTATGTATATACACATAACAACATATACAGTAACTACCATAACCCAATTTCTAGTGTTGGGGGGTATGCAGGGACTATAGGTGCTGGCGTACCAGGGTAAGGGTGATAGTGGCGGTGATAGTAGGAATATACTGGCGAAGATTGTGAAATGGTGCGAGCAGGGATGATATGGTGGGAGTTGGGGTGATGTGTGATATGCGGGTTTCATGATGGGATGGAGGGTGGTCGTGGAGTGGTAAATGGTGGGTGTGGTGATGATGGTGGAATTGGTGGTGGTCGGTTCTGGTTGGGGGTAGGGTATCGTGATGTGATTGTGGAAAAAGTTATGGGGGAGGGTGTGGTGGTGGGTGTGCCTAGATACGTGGAGGGGTAAGCGGATGTAAGGGGGGGGGGCTGGTCTTTGAGGCGGTGTGTGCTAGAGCCCTGCATGCGGGACTGTGCGGGAGTGGGACTGGATCAGCGGGTGCGGGACTCACGCGGGACTCCCACACAGGCATGGGTTGCGCGACTGTGCGGGAGCGGGACTGATCTCTGCAGGACCGGGCGGGAGCAGGACCAATATTTAGTCCCGCGCAGGGCTCTAGTGTGTGCGTTGTGTTGTCTTATTGTCTCCTACCAGGACTTCCTCCCCTGGCTGTAGATTCAGTTTCAGCGCCAGTTTGTACTCGTGTTTGGTAAAGGAGTGTTCCCTGGACTCCCCGGGGAGCAGGGGAGCGAAATGGAACGACTCCCCCCAGCCATACTCATAGAAGTCTGTGACCAGGTCGTAGTAATGGCTCGCCACGTCCTTCGCTTGTTCCTTTCGCTTTTTCTCTATCTCCGGATCTTCGTCATCTTTCTTCTCCTTAAATACCTGGAAAATAATCTCTGTCTTAAATGCAACAGTACTTCATGGACGATATATAGAGTAATCCTGCTGATTGTGGCAACACTCTGCAGAATCCACACACTATTCGGCACAGTTTAGCTCTGTAAAAGTGGCACTGGGTCGGGTTTTGCCAACACTTCAACAGCGACATGCACTCGCCTTGGTGTAGCCAAAACGAAGTTGTATTATTAATTATTCGGCCCATTTTAGTTCAAGCTATGGAACAGACTGGCTTGGGCGGTTTAGTCAAGACTCTGGAGCAGTAGCATTCGGCTTGGTTTAGCTAATAATTTGTAGTAGCATTTGACCCACCAGTTAGTCAATGCTTGCAGCAATGGCACAGGGAACATATCAGCAGTAGGCTCGGCCCAGTTTAGCCCACTCCATAAACATGATAAAACAGTGCTATTCGGCATGATTTAGCTAAAGCATTCTGCAGTAGATTTGCTTGGCCTAGTTTAGCTGACACCCCACAGAAATTGCACTCGGCCCAGTTTAGTCAACATTATACAGCAGTGGCACGCCACCCATCCTTGGGTAACACGTACCGAGTACTAGTATTCGGCCCACTTTAGCCGCATGATGCAACAATGGTATTCTACCCAAATTAGTCAACGCTGTGCAGAAGTGGCACTGGCCTGGTTCAGCCAACCTTCAGCCATATTGCTATTGGGCCCCGTTTACACAGCCCTCAGTGGTAGTGGTACTCGGCCCAGTTGAGTCAATTCTCAGTATTTGTGGTACCATTTGTGTTACAGTAGTAATGCTACATGTATATAGCTAGTGAGCCCAGTTTAGACAACCAGTTGGCAAAATCGTAAAGGGACATCAAGCTTCTCCCATTAGGCCTCATTTTGAATGTTACCATAGACGGTCAAGGTTTCACAAAAATTTTAAAATAAAACAGTATTTTTGTCATGATGATATTCAGCAGTTCGAAATAATTCAGTAGCGACGTGTAACAGTAGTAGCCATTTTAATTTTCCCATGGGGTCAATGTTAAGTAAAAGGACAATTTTGAAATCTAAATTTAAAAAGCAGAAAGTGCTTTTGTAGGGCCATAGAGATAAAATTCAGTGGAAGTTTAAAGATTTTCGGCGACTTGTAGCGTCGTTAGGAAATATTTCGCCCACACAGGTTCCCATGTTAACAAAAGGGGAAAAAACGAAGTGGTGCTCGGCTTTGTTCAGCCAACCTTCAGCCATATTGATACTGGGACAAGTTTAGACAACCCTTGCCGGTAGCGGTTTCGAAATAATTCAGCAGTGATTTGTTAGAGTAATAGCGGTTTGAAATTTCGCATGAGGTCAATGTTAAGTAAAACCACATTTTAAAAATCTAATTTAAAAAACATAAGTAGTTCTGCAAGTCAGGACCATTGAGATAAAATTTCAATAGAAGTTTCGGCGACTTGTAACGTCGTTTAGAAATGTTTCCCTCACATAGGCTCCCATGTTAACAAAAGGGAGAAAAGAGAAAAAGAAGAAAAAAATTCTGGAAAATAAGAAAAACAAATTTCTAACACGCAAAACATCTATTTGAGGATATGTTGGAAAACTACCTTCCACAAAATTGGTGATATCTTGCTTGATTTCACAGACGGACGAAAAACGCCGCGCCATGACATATTAGCTTTCTTAACACAAACTAAGCTAATCACTTCAGAATACAATGTATAAGTATGATCCCATTCCATAACATCAATAACAAACTACACCGTACATCAGCTTATTTTCATGATACATTTGATGACAAGCAAAAAACGACAAATTTTTTAATATTAAACAAAAGTAGCGAAAAAAACACAACATACTTCATACACAGTTACAGACTTCTTAATGTTTATTTATGTTAAAAATACATTCTCGATGGCGAATTACGTTACTGAATTCTTCCATGGCGCCCCGTTAAAACCAATTATATATTAAATACATTAAACGATCTAACCATAAAATCAGATACATCTTATCTTGTAAAAGACACTTGAAGGCTTTCTAACTGTACCTGTCCGTAGTAATTGTTGTAATCTTCCGCCGACTCGTCCACCGCTCGCTTTTTTTCAGCGGGCTGCAAGCATGAGGCCAGTGTTGGTTTCTGGAGTGGATCCATCCTTAAATATCTTAAGCTTTAAATCCTCCCTTCACAGCTGTCCAATACGTGCAAATCGAAATTTATTAACGTTTGAAAAATTTGGAATCTTTGTGACATGCAAAGACCGGTGTTTTTGTGGTTTAAGCTTCGGTGATCTACCAGAGGGAGACCAGTTTCTGACTCAGACGCATACCTGTCAAGGTATACCGCCCAGACGCTGATTGGTCTGGGTGGGCGGAACACCATCACTTGTCGTGCCACAGTTGCTGGGAGATATGGGGGTGAAGTTGAACTGTTATCCTGGTTGTCGTCTTGGATTGTAACGTGCTCACCACATTCATCAGTAGAAATGTAAAAAGTATAATCCAACCCGTGAATTACCTCAAGATTAATGACGTGGATTTTATTTTGCATACATATCCCTCAATTACCTTAGATCTTTAGAAATATTCGTTGCTAAAGTTCCTACATGCATGTATGATTCTAGTGTAGGCATATGCATGTTTCTTTTGCTTTGAATTGTGAAACAGATGTAGTATTAAGTTTGCTTACTTTGACAAGCCATGACTTGGTCTTAATAGCAGAAAGGCTGATCTAGATACCAAGCACATTGTTTTCGTGATTTTCACTGATATTATATTATTTCTCTCTAATTGTCATTCTACGGAGAATGATAGAAAGCTTTATCCCCTTAAATAGCTGTTAGTGTTCTGTCTGCACCAAAGTTAAGTATTCCCCGCTTGTGATGTCTTGTATGTGCATTTTTTCGACACTCAGCTGTCAAGAGAATTTTGTGTATTGCATAATAGTGCATGAGACCGTACTCATGTAAACATGGGGATATCTTAGCGGCAGTATAAAAGCTACATGTAGTATAGATAATTACAACTCTTCACACCTTATTGATCCAAGAGAGCCTGGAGATTATTTTGACTCATGGCCTTCGCATACCTAACTCAAACAGATTTTCCCGATATTTGCGACAACTTAAACCAATATTCAATATTCATTTTAGCGGTAGGGTGGATGTCTCAATAACAGCATCTGTTCTAATTCGCCTGGTCACCGTGTAGTAGACGAAAAATAAATTAGGATCGACCCCACATGGTCCCTTGACCTTTGGCCCGGCATAACAGAGACATACTGCGGTTGTCAGACAGCGTGTCACGGTATCTGTCTCTCTGCCTACACCGTTCCTACTGGACGAAATGCCAAGGATACCAGGGCTTGGAACCTACTGTCTAAATATGCACTGGGCGCTCCATCCGTGTAGGCCTACTGTTCAGGCATGGCAACCTAGCTGTACCGACTTTGTCATACCATGGTACTTAACTTTTCAGTATCTCAAACCTTTTCAGAGGTCTATGCTGGACATGCGTAACTTAGTGATTGAAAATCCAGCATGTCTCCCTTGTTCGTTTCAAATGTACATTGTACTTTTTTACCAGCGAAAAAAAGGTATACTACATAGGCGGCAATTTTTACAGCTATATTAATTGTTAATATGCATGACCCAAGGTGTTTATGGAAAGATATGAAAATAGCCAGGACCCGAGTTACGCCATTAATTACTATTAAACATAATTGATTAATGGAAAATCATATATGGGAACCCAATAGCAGCGTCGGGTTTGACCTTGGGAGACCTTGAAAGGTCAAACTCCAGGTCACTCAGATTCAACATTACACAAATTTTCCATCACACCAACTTTGAAACAAGCATCATGAATGACTTCAAAATGGACTTTAACACTTAAAGGTAAAGCGTATCCAATCTATGTGTTTAGGTGTTTACCAGTGTAGCTCACCAAATGTCACTCCGTTTCAAGTTCCGCCGTAACCATTTCAAGCTAGGGCCACATTGTGACGAGTACACTGAATGATCCCAAAATGAAATTGAACACTACATGGTCAAAGATACCTGATGTCCGTCAAACAAGTGCATCAAATTGCCCCAAAATAACAACGTAAACCTCAAGATCAAATTTAAAGGTATCCCAAATATATTCTGCTAGTGCCACCAAATCCCAAATTCAACATGCTTCCCTCTACCGCCTGCTGTTTTCTAGTTACAGCCATTTAAAAACAACTGCACCAATTAAGTGACCTCAAAATGACTTCTGAAACACAAGAGGCCAAAGGTATCACATATACACTACACAAAATAAGTTAAGGATATTATATATCCTTAACCTTTTTGTGTAGTTGATATATGCTATACGTGCACGCATAGCATATATGGACTACACAAAAAGTTAAGGATGATATTCTTAACTTATTTTGTGTAGTGTATGCTCTACTGGTATATCCCACGTATATTTCAGTCCGTTTTTCTCTACGAATAGTGATTCCCAATATAATATAGTTATGTGTTTTGTTGGGTTTTTTTTGTTTTGTTCTTTTTTTTTTTTTTCGTTTTCTCGCTGGACACAATGTTACATTTCCCATTGACCGCAATGTGAAATATTTTTTAATATGACTTTTGTTTGACTTTTTTTTTTTTTTTTTTGAAATTCCAAGAAGTAACGTTTATGTGGACTGTCATAGGGATCGAGCAATTACCTATAGACAGTTTGGTTGAAAAATAATCTTAACTGTACAGGTACATAGATTTTTCAAATTTTTCCCATAAAATTCACAAAAAGTCTCAAAATGACCCTAAGATGTCCTATATGTCCCACATATATTCTATTAAGAAATTTGAAAGCTTCACATTTTTCTTGGCGAAAGCTAGAATTTAAAAACACGTACACATCTAACAAAGGTACCCATAGACAAAAATTCGCAAAAGCTTTAGCACACTGGTTTAAGAACCGCGGAGTTGTCCTTTTTATTTTTTCACTCCCAAGGGTCCCATGTTAACGAAAGTATAAACCAAACTGAAAGAAAAATTTTAAAATGGGAAAGAAAGAAAGAAAGGAATCAAAGAAAGAAAGAAAGAAAGAAAGAAAGAAAGAAAGAAAGAACCCAAGCTGGATCAAGACTTCATATGATGGATGTACATTTCCACGAAAATTAATTTGCGTTAATTCAAGTTGTTTCACAGTATATGTAATTTCAATACGACTGACTATAGCTCCGACAGCTAGAGTCAAGCAGATCTAAAAAGGGATATGGGCTGGCTAAAACCAGGGACCCGCCGGGCTCGAGAGAAGGTCCGGAAATGACCTTGACAAATAATTAAAATCTGACGTCATGTGGGCTGGCTTTGGCCGGAAGTGCGCGCTATTCAAGTTGAACGGAGTCACAGCTAGTGTTGGAGTGAAAACTGTCGCCTTGATATTTAAATCGCATATGAAGACTGATAATGCCAACATGCTGTGCCCCGGGCTGCACGAGGACAAATCTAAGCGATCCCGAATGTACTTTCTTCTCGTTGCCATGGAAGAACTCAGCTCGGATTCGATTATGGATCTCCAGGCTCAAGCTCGTCCATCAGCCGGCAAGGAACGCTCGGATCTGTCACTATCATTTTCAAGAAAAATTTATTACTGTGCACCCTAAATACAAAATTGCACCACATTTGTATCCGAGGAAGAGATATACACTAACGCCTGATGCCTTTCCATCGATCTTCGATCTCTCCAAGGCTCGAGAAGCATCTTTGAAGCGACGCAACACTAAGAAACGGATGCGATTAAGTAACAAGGTAAAATTTTCGCATTATATATTATATTTACCAGATAAATCAAATTTTATTTTGTTGTCTTCCCGATATTCGCAAAAACATGACGCATTCACGTCACGAGTATTTTATCTTCAATATTTATATGTGCCTGAACCCGACGGGGAACCCGGCTTGAACAACGAAATCGGCTGCAAGTGGCGATATTATGGGTAAAGTGGGCCAGACTGAACGCAGAAACGGTGGTTCCCTTACGCTAACTAAACGCCGAAAAGGATAATGTGTGGCAAGCTTACAGTTAATGGGTGGTGATTGACCTATCACCATCAGCCTTTTGGGTCCGCTAAGCCCCTGGCCCACTCTGGAAGAGTTATCCATCACGTACCCAGCCAAGCCTGTGGCATTAGGCTAGTTGGTGATAGGTTAATATTGTCCTTTTTTATGCGCATGGCTTATATCGTAATACTTGTTGAGAGCTAGTGGCTGTCTTTTTGAGAAAAGTTCTGGAATCTGTGAGTGTGTGAAAGGCAAAAAGGGCTTTCATGTGTTTTCGGGACCTTGGACGACTTTGTTGGAATAACTGGATCAGTATATTGTCCACACGTTAACTCTGCCAGCATAGGTAGTAATGTTAGTAGTGTTGACTTGGTAGTGATGGCACCCCGGGATGGCACACCGGGCATCTCTCACTGAGTCTATCCTTTACACAAAATTAAACATTTCATGGGTCATTAATATTGTCAAATGTACAGAACCTTCTAAAGAATCTTGTCCACCGTATAGGCCTATCTACAGCCACCTTTCTGGCTTTCAATGATCTTACACCAAATTCTGTAACTGGTCTCCTAGCAATAAAGTATGCGGTGAGAATAATTTTAAATGACCTTTCAACCGTAAATACAGGAAAATCAAATCAGCCATATACAAATAAAAATCATTTAAACAGTTTGCCAAACCCTAGAGTCTGGGTGTACTTGGACATCGTTCTATAGACGACTGTCTATGGAACTGTACTTATTAGACTTGTTAGACTATATAGTTTCATCTTTTAGTTTTGACACACCAATATAATAAGATTAAATTGTAATTAAGTAATTTATGTTTGTATGCACAATCTCTACCACAGAAGAACTACTGTCATGGTGCCGGTGTCTGTCATCATCCCCTTTAAACCCGTTTTCTTAGACATTGGAAAACGGATTAACACCATGAACACCAAAATTTTTTCCACCATATCACCGGACCATTTTTGTTTCATATTTTTCTTCCAAATTTTAAATGTTTTTGTTTTGTTAACATGGGGCCATATTAGAGGAAAAAATTAAATGGCATCGCCCCTGAAAGTACAAAACAGATTCACTGCCCAAAATTCATGTATATTCCTAGAGAGGGTTGCTACCAAAAGTTGTAAACAAATTGTGACATTTGAATTTTTAGTATTTTGTTTCTTTTGATATTTAATATGGCAGTCAATAGAGAATTTTAAAATGTGCAATGTCTTGAAAACAACTGCTCGTGTAGTGAAATGGACCGAAAGTTGGCCCTCGGTGATAAGTACATAGTGTATAAGGTCAGTCTGATTTCATTTGATGCAACAGCATTTGCATTTTCGATAACCTTACAGTGTCTTGAAAACAGCTGGTCATTGAGGGAAACAGATCCAACTTTGGACCCCGAAGTTAAGTGTTTAGTGTATACAGGATACGTTTGACATTCCAAGAAATCGTCAATGCAGCAGGGTTTCTTGTTTCTTCTAGTTTTATTTTTGTCTTCAGAAGAAATGTAAGACTGCATCTCCGTGTATGACGGACTCGCCAGACTTGTTGAGTTCTTTGAATGAGCAGCAGTGTATTGATCCAGGGACTTCTGGGCTTGCTGAGGATCGCAATGTGAAACCAGATAACCTGGATCTGGTAAAGACAGAAGAAGATATACCAGATGTGTTTCCGCAGGAGCAGCTTAAGAGCGGTGGAAATACTAAGGGTAAGCCAATGGTTAGTATGTTGGACTTGTTTAGAATGCCATTTTTCCAGTTTTCGCTATATGTTGAGCATTAGAATCACATGCACCCAAAGAATCTCTGGTCCGTTTTGCTATTCTAGAAACAGTGTTAAAACTTCACTACTTAGTTTGGCAACCATTGCCCTTTTTTCATAAACCAGACCCATATCTTAAATTTCTAGCTTTAGCTAACGGTTATTTGTATAATATTTACATTAATTATAGTAGAAAAGAACTCCTAAAATACCAGAATTACAAACTGTAGAATGCATGCCATATATAGACTATATTTGTAAAAGGGAATGGTAAGCCTTTCAAGGAGGTTCTAGTGAAGCTGTATGCTGGTATTTTATACCCTTTATTTCTAGGGTACTAGCAGGCTGTAACGTTAACATGACTTTTGAAGCTGAGTACCTATAAAAAACATTTAAGATGTGTTTAATATCCACTACCCCTGCACCATTGTGGTCGGAAACTGTTGTGGATACCGACATTTTGCTATTTAGCAAAGCTTGAATTGCCACATGCCTTCTTTCATTCCTGTTTGTGGTGTTTCCATAATAATTTACGATCGTTCGAACATCCAGTTATATTAGGATATTACTACACAATTCCACAGTCAGGTGACCGTCCTATTATTAAATATGCACCATCCTTTATACACGCACACACACACCCGACACACACCTCCTCGAATGGCGTTATAGTGACCAGATACCCGTCCAAACAAAATTCCAAATGACTGATGATTTACCACACTTACGTACCAACAGGTATGTAATTTTATAAATATGTAATGTCTAGCTGGAAACAATGTTACCAGCTCAAATACACCTTCTGATAGTGTTGAGCAAAGGAATATTCCCGTTCTCAACAATATCAAAAGGTGTATTTTAGTTGGAAACGTCACTTGCAGCTACCATGCCACGTCCATTATTTCTGAGCACCATGTGGGACTATCGTAATCGAAGAATGGCTGTCTTTCCAGAGATTTCCTGGGAGATTGTGGACATTGAGAATGCCGGCCTGGAGCTGAGTTGCATTAAACAAGAGTTGGAGGACCATACCTATGAGGAACAAGAGCAGATGTCAGGAGGAACAGATGGAGAGTTAGGTACTGGAAGTAGAAATTCGAAAAAGCCAATATTTCGAAAATTGATATTGTCCGCAGTTCAGCCAAGACCCGTAGTTCTGACGGCTCTTGTGTCTAACATCATGAACTAAGAGACTGTTCTTATTTTTCTTTTGTCGTATTTTCAGCATTTAATTAATCTCAATTATTTATGTCATTGTTGTTTCCTCGTAAAACACATCGAAGATTCCCTATTAGTGTTATAATAGTAACTATACGTCTACATGTATCTCTAACTATTTAGATGTTATACGCACTTAAAATCCTACCCTCTATATCTTATCATTGGGACACAATTTCGGAGCCCCCACACCTACCCTTACCATGGGGCGATATTTCTCAACATCTAACCATTTCATCCATAGGTCAGGATGAACTCTTCCACACTTAAGAGTTCAGGATGAATTCTTAAGTGGATTGTTGTACTTTTTGAGATATGTGTTAGCTAACAGACACATTAGCAGAGAGAGAAACACACAGTCTTGAATATCGCAATAAATTCCTGGTGGGTTTAATGAATGTCTTAGTCCATGTATTTCTAATTCTATCATGTAAAACAAATACATGTACAATACGGATTTTATCGGGTGCATCAGAAGATTTCTCTTCTCTCTCAACTTCCACTGGACATGTCCATACTAATGCTCAGAATTACTTTCAGTGGTGAATTTGTAATTTTCAGAAATGCTGCCAGATGTGAGTGCTACTGAAACATTGGATGACGACAGTAAAACAGAAGTCAAAGAGGAACAGTCTGAAATGAATACAGAAATAGATACTCTGTCTACCCAGTCTTTTGTTTTCTGGCCAAGGAAAAAGAAGAGGAAGGAAGAGTTCTAAAGTTGCATGAAATTACAGCGGAGGCAAAAAAAGAAATATTGCGAGAGAAATTGACATTGAATGCTTTAGTGCCTCTCTATGATGGGTAACACGTTTTAGGAAAAGGCACAAGGAAAACCGAGGCTTTGGAGAGTTACACTATGTTGCCAGAACTGGAGAAAAAGTTGTTGGATTGGGATCAGGAACAAAGAGAAAGTGGAAATGTTCAGCTGTCTGTGGAGAAGGCTACAGCTGAGGAGAGGAATATTAAAGAGTTTGCACACTTTACACCTACTATTCTGTGGCTGAAACAATTCAATAACAGGAATAACGTAAAAATTGAAAACACGCGCGTTTCAAGAGGAACATTTCGTAACATTTCCCTCAACAAATTCAAGGTGACTGTTGTAGCATGTGCTGAGAAATTCGGTAATCGCCCAGCTGGAAAAGTATGGAATAGACAAAAGCTTAAATCCGTGGCTGGTGTAAATGCAAAGATGAATTAAAGAAACACCTTGAAAGGAAGACTACCTACTGGACCTGTCCGTGTAAGCCCATGGCCTTAATTAGAGAATGTCCTGTTGGCGTGGATTCTAAAAAAGCAAGAAGATACTGAAGATAGGAAGAAGGTTCAGGCAGTTAAAGTCAGGCTAGAGGCAAAACGTCTCGCCAAGCTTGTGGATATCCAAGATTTAGGAGGCTCGCGATTACGGGTGGCGCGATTTATGGAAAGAAGTTGTGAAAAGTGTAACATGAAATCCCTGGGCCTGTATTCTAAGAAGCGTAAAACTTGCAACAAGTGATTATCTGTGCATGTATTAGGGTAGAGGTGGCCTTTGGCGAGAGGTAGAACTAAATGCTTTTGTAAAAGTAGTGACAACAAATTTTGGCCACATTATTTAGAGACAATGGCCTCTGTTGAGAGTGACCACTAAGAGAGGAATCACGGTCCATCATGCAGAAGCTATATGGAAGGCTTGGGGCAAGTCACGACCTTCAAGGGGAGTATAAGGGAAACAAATCGTGGATCAGACAGAAAGAGGAGCGCAAATGAAGCAAACATAGTGCAATGAAAAAAATGTGATGATTAAGCTGTGGTGTAATTAATATATATTTTCAGCGTTTTGCAACCATAGCAAAGAAAAAAATTAAAGGCTCATGTTGTCATACCGTGGTTTGTTGATGGTAAATAGACAATATATGATCATGAGTAATTATAGTTTTTCATGTTTTATCTAGAATACAATGAACCACTGCCAAATAAAAAGAACATTTATGCACCAAGTGTAAGAAACTCCTCTGCACTTAAGCTTCGTCTTGATATTATTTAATATCACGTATGCCATGTCACTCTAAAGCCTCCTATATGTGCACCGTTATATATTTGTGTTCGATGTTAATGAATTTATCACATGCCCAAAACTGCCACTGGCCTTAATGCGTGTAATTTTAAAACTAACTATAACGTCCATGCCCAGTGTCAATCCACAGTTTGAGAGAATGCCAGTGCTAGCAATAAGCAACCAAAGTAAATCATATTAGATTTAGGAGTCGATACCCGGGAGTCGATAGTACTAGTAGTATTCAGGACTTTAGCAGAATTCAGGACTTTGATAGAATGAACCCAAAATGTGACTCTTATATCAACCTTGGATTACCTTTGGTGGCAGAATCCAATTCATAACTTTAAAAGACTTCTTCATGTCAGATGATCACGAAAACTTAGTTTTTATCGCCGAAGCAAGCTCAGGTGCGATTTGAACCCTGGCCTTTTCTGCTGAAGAAAATATCAAATATTATGCAACATAGCATACAAAGGCAGTGCCTCTACTGCTTTCGTCACAGAGGCTGCTGGACGTGTTTGTCTAAAATTTTGGTCCATATTTCAGCTCTCTGTCCACTACCTTTCAATGCAGTAAAAGGCAATATATGCCTCCTACAGT
>JAAUYG010178905.1_pt1 | contig 14763 bp, 8 predicted proteins | sample 7278091 | NCBI WGS metagenome assembly JAAUYG01 (sample SAMN14350201, study PRJNA611818) | marine sediment metagenome | isolation source: surface marine sediment (0.6m) | place: French Polynesia: Moorea | collected 2018-08 | reverse complement strand
AGTTGAATATGTAACATGTACAGTGGCACCTCTCTTGAAGGACACTCTTTAGAGGGAACACCCCTCTAGAAAGGACACAAATCTTGGCAACAATTACCACGAATGCATGTAGTGCTCCCTCAATAATAAAGCCCTTAATATGGTACCTACATCACAGTGGTATATACGTGTATACACTACCAGGAACCACATGGACCTTTTTTCACAAGAAAGTGCCGAATTTGCGGCAGCCAAACAGACTGCAATAACACTCTAATTTCACTGTTTCTTGATGATCTTTTGATGTTTTATCGACAGGCATTTGGTGTGATTTTGTCCTTTAGCAGATGTGGTGTATTTGTTTCTGTAATGGCTTGCGTGTCTAATAGGTATTGCACCTATATAAGGGTGAACACAACTATACCTTATAGTTAAATCTGCTCCCCAAAACTAAAACTAAGGATGCAGAAACATGAACTTTCTTTGCACCATAGGTATTCCTCAGAACACCGACTACCAGTAATATATATATCTGATGTAGGCCACTTAGTGCCTACATGTGTATGTATACCTTGAGTACACCTCACTTTGAGGTTATTACTTGTGATATATATGGGTTTGAGGTTATGTCTGTTCACATGACTTCAGTTCTGCAATCTGATTGGTGAATAGGTGCTAGACTAAATTGGTGAGAAAATTTGATTCACTGATCTTAGTCTCCATTTTCTGATTACATGTATCGGGAAAATGTCAGGTCAGGCAGTTCCATCGATATTAACAGCTAAGACAGCTGCTATGCAACCACATGTAAGCATATCAAGGGATCCATTATGGCTTTGTCTTCTTTGTCATTTATCATGTGTTTATAAATACTGTGGAGGATAATTAGGACAGCCTTTTTTTTTTAATTTAGTTGTAACTAAATAGTATTTAGTAGAATTTAGTTATAAAAAAATGAATATTTAGTTGAAACTAGATACATTTACTTGTTCAAGTGTGAATAAAATTATCTATCTATCTACATCTAAATAATTTTTAAAATAGTATGAAAATGACGATAATTAAGTATGCTATCCCAGCATAATTGGATATGGTAAGACGGAGAATGGATATGGTAAGACGGAGAATTTTGCTTATTATTCTTTCTGCCTGTAAAAGTTTCACTACTATTGATTTACTTTATATGCAACAGCTGACATACCGGTAGTAGTGTTTATCATTGTCACACAAAATAAGCCGGGTCAATAAAAGGCTGTCTAAGGACTGGAAAATGTAGTCACGTGCTATCCACAAACAATATTAAAACTCTGACTGCTAACATTACAACATTTACAGATGATTTCTGTAAACAAACGATCAAGTACAAATATTAGAGTCTAAACTATAGTCAGTGTCACTTTATGGCCATGGCCAATAAGACAAGGACCTGTGTAATCTTAGCCTTATATAGGTAATCCAGTAGTAGGGAAAGACAGGAGGAGCCTGGCAGCAGTTGCAAGATTCTGGCCCACAGGCTTCATTATAAACATCGCCTGGTATGGAATATCATCACAAAACACAACGCAGCATCTGTTATTGACATTTCTCCTTGAGCTATTTTCTCACTGGCAATAAGACAGCTGCTAAAAGCTGATGAACTCATGGTAATGTTGGTTTATGGCCAAAAAATAACTTTACTAACAGACAAATACCAATGGACGATGGATTTTAATTTTGATTTCATTGGCTCTGCTGACATAGTCAAGCAGAGCTAACAATGCAATATCTTTACATGATTTCCAAATACCTACCAGTTTACATTCCATCAAATACATTCTTGGAAGCAGATAGCCTTAGCAGAATCTACAACAACAAAATTATATTCAAAACTGAGTTACCAGTTTATTGTATAGCTTTTTGCTTAATGATTTGTCATGAAGAACACTGTACAAATAACTGGTAGTAACACAATTCTTTTGTGAATAATTGCATAACAATGTTAGATATCTTTAAGATACCTGTTAACACATAACCAGCATATAAATATATGTATATATGTGTAACAAGAGCCACCAGCCAAATGTTTACTATACCTACCTTCTCCGCTGTCCACACTGAGGCGTTTGTCCTCTACGCCTTCCTCCCTAAGGTACATTCTGCCAGTCTCTAGCGAGTGCTCCACTTCAGGACGTTTCTTCTCCAGTTCGCTGCGTAAACTCTGCAAGGCAAGGACATGAAGAGAAAAACCATCATAAAACACCCAGCATAACAAGTTTTCTCTTCCTCGCCTCGCCTTCTCCTAGGCTCTTCACTGGAGATTCCACAATCAAATTGTGTAGAAGCCATGAGCACTTATTCAGTTTCCATTGTTTATGGCTATTGTTCGCATGGTCATGGACAGGAAATCTTCATTCTAGTTCCCATCTCCATGACATGTCAGGCTCTTGACAAGTTTTTTATATCAAACCGGATTTTTTTCTGTCTATAGACTGGTTTAACCGTTTTTTGTACGTGTATGGCGGTGCTCTTTACATTGGTGCTATGCTTCCTCATTCTTATCTTTCAATACCAGTAGATAAACCTGCTGATTTAGTGGGGAATTTTCCCACAGAAAGTGCCTCAAACCAGTAGGACCACGCAGGAACTGAGTCCCGGTAGCCTAGTGCAAACTGCTTCTGGCGAAGTGGTATCCTTGGCAAGATAAATCCCATTCCCAATACAATGAAAAACATGAATTTAAACTTGAAATATATTACACCGCCCACAATGTACATGTATATGAATTAAAGTCAACATTAATACCAAGAAGAAGACTATAAATGTCCCAGTTTGAAAATAAAAAGTCAAAGCCAAAACACCTATAAGATACCATTAGTGATACCATAAGATCTATTGATTTGCAAAGACGGGCAAATATGCGCAACTGTTGATTAAAAAAAAGTTTCGTTATAGGGTACAATTCTACTGTGAAAGTATCAAAGTTCCATGTAGATTGTAAATGCAACAAAATTTAGAAAACATCAGAGTTCTGTATAGATCGTAAATACAGGAACATTTAGAAAACATAGTTCCATGTAGTTGTAAATACAAGAACATTTAGAAAATATCAAAGATCCATGTACATTGTAAATACAAGAAAATTTAGAACATAGAAGATAGCACAATATTTTAACAATGAACAGAAACAGATTGACAAAGAATATTTAGAATTCTCGCCTCTGATACAAGTATTTGCGCTGTGGTACAAAATGTACCAGCCAATGAACCACTGGTTTGTTTACGTCATTCTGACGGCTTATTTGATGACCAGTGCTTACCGTGTGCATGTCACACTGAGTCCGTACAGAGTCCAGGTCACCTGCCACTGGCTGCTGCTTCCGGATCTGCTCCTCCTTCTCCGTGGCCCAGTCAATAAGTTCCCGGAGATTCTTCAGCAGCTGGTTCCATTGCTCAGCATTAGTCTCCAGGCGACTTCTGTGAAGGACAAGTACAAGTTAGTGCACAGCAAGAGAGGGTGGCTGGTACTGTACTGGAACCATTGCCTGTCAATTTTTTTTTCTTCATGTTGATAAAAATCGCTCTTGTAAACAATTTTACAAAAAAATAATTGTTCTGCTGAATTAAATTGGGAGACAAATATGGCTTCAAATATGAACAGTTTTGAACTTCTCATATCTACACTTTACTTGTGGGTTGACGTTGCCGAACCAAGTGGAGAAGAGTCCTTTTTTATTTACAGCAATTACTGAGAACTGCTAATGGGTGATGCAACTTTACAAACTTTGGAGCTAGAGATACGGCAGTCTGCAATGTGTGATGTGGAATATCTCCAGTCTTGCACTAATAAAAGTAAAATCCAGAGCTGAATAACGTCCTTATTCTTTTTGGAAGCAACCACCTAGGATCGGATACACTTCCAACATCAGTCTTTTTTTCACAAAAGAATGTGCAGTCTTTGAGTGGTAGAGTTAAGAACTTTGAAGTGAAACTGTGTTTCTTGGTGTAGCTTAGATAGCTTTGAAACCACATGTGCAGAAAATCTTGAGGTGGACTGAGGGGAGTGGTAAGGTTGGGTTCACATGGCATCCAAAGTTCTGTGCTTTTTATTTATTTATTTATTTTTTGACTTTCTAGATTAAAGTGGGATGTAAATACACCAATCTGGTGGAACATCTGGCATTTTTCTGGATTCGTTAATCCAGCTGGAAGAGGTAGATTGGTGTTCCAGATTGAACATTATGACAGATTGCATGCACTGTGAACATTAGTGCATGAAGTAGCCACAGTGGCATTGGGAGTGGGTCAAAGATGTGGTCATCTGGTTCCACAACCAGGGACCTTTTGCAGCTGGTGCAGTCCACCCCTTCAGCTAATTCTGTCAATCACATGAAGGAATTTCAGTTGGGTGAGTATATACGCCCATTACCACCAGGCAGCATGCTGTAAAGTCGGACACTTTTTCCTTATCTTGGTTAATCTGAATTTTTGCAGTGTGGCCTAATTAATTAAGAGAGTAAAATAGCTGTTTTTGTTTCTAACAAAGGCTCAATTACATAGCAAGCAATCTCCAATGAACATGTTTTTTCTGTTAACATTGTTCAAAGTCTCCCAAAGGCATATTTCTCTCACTCCCCATGACATAAAATTTCCAATCAATGATGGTCATGTGCTATGCATGAAGATCGTTGTAAATTCTTTCTCATGATTAACTGGATGGAGATCTGCATGGTTGGGCATTTGTGGTAGTTTATAACCAGCAGCTGCCTGTGATTTCCTCTGTCCACAGGGCATGTCCTCAGTGGACCATTATAAAGCTCTTGCAGGGAGAAGTGTGTTTGTGTAACACTGGAACCCAGATTGGGATGAATCCCTCCCAATCCAACCTAGGTTTGTCCAAGCCATTATCAGCCCACTTTGAGCTTCTTCAGCATTGGATAAATTTCCATAGGGGTAGGTAGAAACTAGTAGAATCTAGCCCAAGGCATGCTGCAGCAAAGCTGGGTGAAGGTTTTTAGCACTGCACAGCTTCCTTTATAATACTCCATGCAGAAGGTGATTTATCGTGGTGGGGCTGAATGGTGCTAAGCTCGTTTGCCCAAAGATGTAGTCATGTCAACCATGCTGTGGTAGAAGTTTCTCTCTGTAGGTCCCCAGGAGCAGAAGGTAACGTTATCAACACCAAAAGCCACGGCTCAGCACATCTGGGTGCCGGGATTTACCAATGTAAGCCAATCCCGGGAAGCCAATATCTACAGTCACCTACCATATGTGCAATTTGGTTGTGTCCTTTGACACTGGTGCAGTGACACTGGTTACACATTGGGAATATGTTACACCAGCTTTAGCGTTGAATATGGAGGGTTTATCATGAACTGACACTATAATAGAAATTGTAGTCTGGTGTATGACAATGGCCATGATAAATCTACAAAAAAATGAAGATATATTTCAGCAGATTTTAAGCAACAGGAGACAGCAACATCTACAAAGTCAAACATGATGAATAAGGATTAAGATAGGGAGAATAAAACTTACTATGTCACATAATATGAATAGCAATATGGAATCTAATATGAACCAAGACTGGGAGACTAAAAACAGTTATAAAATGATTCGCTGTGTCACATAATATGCCAGTTGCACTGAAATACAAGTCCCCAAGTTATATTTGCCTGCATGACCCAAACTCATCTCTCCAAATGTAATTGGCACAGCAAAGTAAAATGGATCATGCTGTTGCTTGGCAACACCATGTTTAAACATCTACTTGGCCTAAAAGGTTTCGATCCTAGACCGACTCTGGCAAAGCATCGGAAACCCTTCGTGTGTACAGACACAATAAATCCATGGAAATGATGTTTATGGATAGGGCATGAATGTGTGCTCCGAGGTCAGTAGTTCACACAAACATAATCTCCACTTAGATAATACCATCATCCTCCCAAATGGGATTGCGGGATTGTGTCCTACAAAAGGCCGTTCATTACCATGGTCACCAAAATGCAACGCTACATCATGCGTCTTCAATAGCCAGTCGACACACATTACATGTTGCCTCTTTTATTCGTGGCAAACCTGACCCGAAAGCATACAGTGGAAGGCTATAAAAGCACTTCCAGATCTTATTTTACCAAGTGATGCACAATTTCTGCACAAACGAAACGTCTATTCTGTGCAATATCTCCCATAATTGTAATGTCAGCCATTCCCCTCCATGGTAAGGGCTTCCACAAAAGCACAATCTGCAACGGTGTCATGGGGACTGCCGGTCATTATTGTCAACTGACTGTGGCGAGCGGGACTTTCTGGATAGCTCATTATCTAGAGAGGATGATATGGAAGAATTATAATGCTTCAGTTATCCATAGCAAACACTAGGAGATGTCTCTGTTAGGGCTTTCATTAACCAAATATATCTGGGGCCTAAAGATAAATAGCGATAACTCCCCACCCACCCTCACTCACAATGGCTATCCTGGGAAATGGTTTATTTCCTTTTTTGTTGTCTCTTACATTCGCTTGAATATGTATTGTTATAATACCATATAATATGGGTTAAATAGTGGCCTGTTTGCACTCAAACCTAAAAACATAAACATAGAACAGTAACACAGAATCACCTGCTTGCATGTATCCACTGCTTTTCAAAGATTTAAAACATATACATGTGTACTGCACATGTATGTAATATGGCCAAGATGCCGACCTCCACGATGACCCCTTTGTTGATTGTGCTTTATTGGCTGAGTCCAGCAGACTTGTCAAACAGATCAGTTAGCCAAATGGTTTACTCTAACATTTCTAATTCACAACGTCAAGATGATGGGTTTGAAGTCATGGGTTTGAGTCCCTCTGTGCACTGAGGTTTCTGTACCTAGAGACCTTCCTTAAGCAAGATTCATATACTGTCTATACTCTGATTAAGTCAGCTATAAATCTGAACCCACTGATAGAGAAGGTTCTTCATTGAAATGACCTTTTTAGGCAATTTTCTATATCATGCATCTTGCAGAACCAGCAAGCAGAGAGACTGTCGCTCATTGAGGAACTCGCACGGATGCCAATCGGCATTGATGTCAATATCTACTTGCAGGTCCTGCAAAACACAAAGTGATATAAAAAATGTCATTTCAATGATTGGTGCAATGTTACCCCCCTGGCGCCTTGTAGCTTTTATCTCTAGGTGTGTGCTCTGCAAGGAATTGAGTAGGTGATTGAACAGGTCTGTCTGGGGTAATAATATGTAAAGCACTTACCGGGTAATATTTTTTTGGTAGTGAATGTTTTTGGACTGTGGAAAGATAATTTCTGAAATTTGGGAACCTTTCCACCAATCTGACTGTGTACGTAGAATGTGTGATCAGAAACTTAATATATTGTTTGACAATGCACACTCTACTTGCATTGCAAATTATTACTACACATGTTATAACCTTGCTTCATGATTTACTTGCTTTTTTACACTGCCTACCTAATTTCCATTGATTTGGCTTTGAGCTTGCCCCATCTTTGGTTCATATCATCCATTCGTTTTTGCAGAGTAGCGGCTTGAGTGGCTTCACAGCCTCGGAGAATCTCCCGGCCTGTCGCATTGAGGGACTCAAACACATGTTGATGAGCTTCAATCTCTGCTTGCAGGTCCTGCAAAATACCAAGGGGCATAAAGATGTCACTTTAACTCCGAATCTCTTTGATAGTTTGATAATAGTGAATTACATGTACATTTATGGTAAAAACAAACTACACCACAAACAAAAATGATCAGACACTGGCCTTGTAAAGAATAGAAATATCACTGGGACAGCAACTACCCCACCTGTCCTCAAAATTGTAATGCTGCTTACATACATGTACAGTGATTCAAGCTCACTCAAGGTCAACTGAAGTTCTGCTGGATTTTCCACATGACTTCCTATTAGTTTTCAACACCAATATATCCTCTAACACTACTCTTTCTTAATAGGTAAGTGCTCAAATTATGAGCGACCTTGAACTGATTCCTTTTGAGATTCCTTAAGGTCAAATCTACTGGCGAAAGTGCTGTTGGGTTCCATGTATACTGTAGAAATTGAACTGGCACCAGAATATGATCTGCAGCCTGATTGCATCTGTAGCTAGGGGTTCAACCCGGCTAAACAATATGTGGTAGTATGTATTTTGGGACTGGGTCTCATCTTATGGCCTGAGAATATGACCAACATCAGAATAACTGAGCCTAAGCAATAGTGAAAATAATTAACTGGACTTATCTGGCAATCTAAAACACCTTAGTCTGTTACTGGATGACCTGGGACCTACAAAAAATTTTACCTATAAAGTGTAATCATGTGATACATAACTTGTGAGTGGCAAGACAAAATCACAAGCAACATCACTGCTGAATGTAGAAGGTATTTTCAATCATATCCCCAAATCAACTTTCTAGCACAAAAAATGTAGCTTGTAGATATTTGGTCATTTATCTGTTCTAACTCAGCATTTACTTGCTTCTCCTATGGTGACCTCACTAAAATTGAAACTCTCAGCCTTCCACAGACCAGAAATGTATTACTAGAGACCCAAATTTTTTTTATTAAATTTAAGAATTACAATTCTACTTACAGCTATACTAGGTTCCTTATAATTCTGCAGCTTACTGTAAGTTTTACACAAATTTTCCTGTGCTACAAAAATACATGTACCATATGTTGGCATGTAGCTGCCAACTTGCCGGGGTACAGCTGAACAGAAACTTATTTTCTACCCTCATTTTATGCATAAATATAAAACGATATTCATTCGATTATTAACTTGCACAACAATTAAAACGCACACGCTATGACCATTCATTAAAACGTTTATTTAATAACAAATAACTTGTGTATTAATTTCATTCAGTTTTGTTGACATCGCAAAATGGAACAGGTAGCATCTCAAGAAAATCTTGTATCCTCTCTGGACATTTTAAAAACATTGGCATCTGGGGGGCTCAGACTGCCTGAAAAAAAATGGATGCCTGGATGGCAGTTCTTTTTGTTACAACATGACATTGTTTATTGTTCATCACCAATATGCGACTAGGCCTGAATTCTACCACTTTGTTTGACACAGGTGCTTGAAATAGGAGCCATCTTGATCTTGAAATGCCAAGTTCACTCAAGGTCAAATCTAATGATGCACTGGACACACATAACTTCTGTTCAGTGTTAATAGCAATACAGTGGTACATGCGCTGTATCCATCCATCGTAAGACCACCTTCATCTTAAAGACCACATTCCCTTGTTTAACAGGTGCTTTTAAAATGTAGGGACCACCATATACATGTATGCCCTAACTCTACTCCTTCCTAAGAGTTAAAGGTTTGACAAAAGAATTACTTCAAATTTGACCTTTTAAGGTCACTTAGCCTCAGGTGTAGTTAGGAATTTTAATATATTACTTTTTATGCATGTCATGTATTAGATAATCCCACTCCTATCCCCCACCCTGGCGCAATTTTTGGTCAAAATTGAATCATCTCTCCCTTGGGTCAGAGGGAAGGCCCCCACTAGAATTGAGGTTGATTGATCAAATACTAATTGAGACATTTTGTTCACAGGCAGAAAACATAAAAGAGGGAAAAGAAACCAGATCCAGCAATATCTGGGGGAGGGGTGAAATGAACCTCTACAATTATCACACAGTATACTCAAATAAACTGTAATTAGAAGAGAGTAGTTTTGAAATAACAGACCTTGATAAACTTCAAGTTGAGTGCAGCAAGACATAAAAGACCTGTAACATTGGAGTTGCCAGTACTCAAAGAAGTTCCACACCATGGCCCCCTTTCAGGTCACCAGGTCACTTTTTAAATTGGATATGCCTGATACAGGACATTATGTCACAAATTTTAAGATTGCAGGTTACTTTAAATAGGTCCCAGGTCAGTTTTATTAGGTGTCAGGTCACCAGATGAACTTTTAAACCCCTTTAACTCACAGGTCACCAAATTTAACCTGTCTGGAGCCCCTTTGTAGATTTGGTGGTTAACTGGTTATCCGAGAAACTTCAAAAAGGCATATCATACAGGTAAAACCCCTTACTTTTCAACTATTTATAATAGCCAATAAACACACACATACCAGCATCTATAACCATGTGTCGACATTTCCAGACGTACATATAAACTGTAATTTTATTTTCTGAATTTGTAATCTTTTAATAATATGCATTGTTATAAACATGATAAACATCTCTAAGATACATACTAAGATACATGTATACTAGACGGTAGTCAATTAAAAACATGACAAATACCAATCAACTCAAATGAACTGTGCGGTAGTCATGATAAATAGAACATGATAAATATCAATTACATGAAACTCAAAGTGTATGGTAGTCAATTATGAACATGATAAAAGTCACTCGACTTACGTAAACTGTACTGTAGTCAATTGGAGGAGGAAACTTTGATACCATACAGAATTACAATATACTTTCGAGTTATTGTAATGTTACCATAGATTGCAAAACGATTACCTTGCCTTAAGCCATGTTAAGCCTTCGTGCCAGAATGTTAACTGAGACTGGAGAATGAAGGTTTATAACCAAGTCACTGAACTTAGGAGATCCATCCAGTATAATCAGAAGACTATGATCACAGATAGCAGCATACGGATACAGGTACTGTCTAGAGGACCAAGAATCACAATCACTTAAGCACCTGAGCAACAAAGTTTGTTTTTGTCAGCAAGAATCCAGTTTGGTATATATATTTATCGCATCACACTGTTACTACAAAGACCACTTTCACTCGACTAGGTGATGATGGAGTTACATCAGATCCCACAGCTTCAGCCGTCACATCGGAAGGTTTCAGATCTTTGCTAGCTAAAGTCTGTGACAAGGACTCTGCATACTCCTTTCTGGATACCAATCCAGATTCTACCAGCTCTTCTTTGGAGATTGGATCAGGAGGCAAAGATTCCATTCTGGCTGGAACTTGGTATCTGGGATCGGATGTAGACAGAGTTGTGATTGATGAACTAGGGGGTGGTATTGGGCCTGGTAGCAGTGTCCTCGGGTCAGAGGGACTAGCACTGGACAGATGCTGAGGTCCGGCAGCATTCCACGGAATGCTAGAAGCATAAGACGACTGAATGTAAGCAGGCGGGGGATACGGATGCATCTGAACTCCAGGTTGGTGATACATATTTGGAGGGGGAATGCCCACGTTTGGAACTGCCATGCCAATCTGGGAGTGGTATGCTGGCATCACTGACGGGTCCCAGTGGTGAAAGAATGGCGGGGCTGATGTTGGGTAGACCGGAGCTGAACCAGGGAGGTCAGCTTGGTATGTGTGCATTGCTGCAGTGGCTGCTGTCCTGGAGAACAGGGGAGCACTGGTTGGCCCGCTATCTGTGACCGGAGGGATTCCTCGGGAATACTTTAGCAGCAATGGTTTCTTTTTTCTTTTCTTGCAATGACAGACCTTGGGCGAACCTGTGATTGTGCTACTGTGGGTGTCCGTGCTGACTGTGTGTGCATGTTTCGTTGTCACTCCAGACTGGTCCGGGTAACCCAAGGTAGGAACATACTGAAGATACTGACTGCTGGAGTCAGTGGTTGACGAGGTGCAGGTTGCAGCATCGTGAGGTGGTAAAGTCCGTAGTCCGTAGTCTGACTCGACAGTCTGAGTGGCACTGGAGATGACAGATACAGTAGAATGGGTTCCAGATGATGTTACCATGTAAGGTTCAATTGGCACAGGATTGGCACATCTTGAAGCATTCACAACTACCTGCTGCTTATCCTTTAATATGGCAGCTTTAGGCATTTCATGATCACTAGTAGGAGGTAAACTGCTTGGGGCAGATTCTGTAATTGCTATTCCAGGAGAGCCAGCAGAGACCCTATCTGGAGTGTCAGCAAGGTGTTCCGTTGTCTCCATAGATCCTGTTTCAACAGGACCAGATTGACTGCTACTACTTTCTGCTGCAGCAGTTGTTTTCAAAGTGTCCTCTTCAATATTCTGTTCATGCTTTTGGGTAAGAACTTTCTCATCTTCCATGAGGGAAAATTCTTCTGTATCGGTAGATGTGACACCTGCTCCAGTTTTGCCTTGACTTTCCTGGCCTGCTATTTCCCTGATGTTCAAATTCTGTAACATGGTTTCATCTATGGTTGTCTTGGCCCTTCTAAGTTTGCGTCTTTGAGCTTTCCCAGGTGTTGGAATGGGTTGAGATTCTGAAGTAGACACCTTGGGCATATCTGAATCACTTGCCCGTCTAATTAGTGTGCTGTCCTTGGAAATACTGCTAGAAAGTGAGCCAACAGCTTTATGAGTGTGTACAGCTTGCGTAACAGGCGGCAGACACTTGGATGGCACTGATGGGAGAAGTGTTTTTTCTTCATCTGGTTCTTCCACAAGTATTTCTTCTGTGGACCTTCCTGAAAACTGTCGTTGTGTGCAGAGGTTCAGTCGCCCCACATCTTCAGGTGCAGGCCTCTCTGAAGACCCAGCACGTTGGCGGCCGTGACCTGTGGGCAGCTGTTCCATGGAGTCTGAAGACAGGTCCTCTGAGGACCTAGTTGCAGAAGATCTGCGATGTGAGTGAGGTCGAAGCTTCTCTTCTTTCCTATGAACAATGTCATCCGCAGCTCTGGCTGATGATCGCCTTCGAGTATGTGAGCCATGGTGTCCATGATGTCCCTCCTCTGGTGTCCCATCTGCAGGCCTTGCAGAGGATTTCCGCCTGCCATGTGAAGTAGACCGCTCTCGTCGCTGATGTGTGTCTGGCCCTGAGACTGCGCCATCCCCATCCTTCTGACTGTTCAGTGATGTAGTTGAAGAAGCACTGATATCACTCTTAGGCTGGTTTGGACATATGTCTGCTTTCACTGTAATGTTACTGTCAACTTTTCTGGTCGCTGTTTTGTTCCCTTCAGCTGTTCGTTTGTTTTGTGCTGCCGCTTCCAGGGCTCTCTTTCTGAACACTGACATCAGCTTACTTCCCCCAGATGATGGTGCTGAGGCAGCAGCTTCAGCTGGAGCTCCAGCTTTCTCTTCCTTGCTTTTCTCCTCTCGCTGTTCTTTATCATTTGCCTTCTGTCTAGCCATTTCTGCTTTTGCAATACTCCATAGAAGTTCACGGGTAGTTTTAGGTGCAGATTTACTGGATGCTATCCTCTCTTGGCCATCTTTGTCCGGTACTCCCTCTTTGATGGATGCTAATGCCGGCTCATCCTTCAGCGTAGCAGCTTTCTGGAAGAGCCACTTCCATTTGCCTTTGGCAGATGAAGGGGGCCTTTTCGCTTCACCTTCTTTTGGATTTCTAGAGCCAAGCAGGGGACAGTCAAGGTCCAGACCACTGTAGTCAATGGAAGTATTTCTATATCCAGAATACAACATGGATGAGCTGCCCCGCCGGCTTATTCCAGAAGCCTCACTGGCTCGACGTTTCAGCATGTCTTTCTTATCCTTTGGTGGGGCATTCTTGCCTCCTGAGGCAGCTTTTACTGGCATGAACATCATATTGATGCCGTTGTATTCACACCTGAGCTAAGTAAGAATGAAGTCAAGTTTTTCACACCTGCCCTGCAATCAGTCTGTGGTATTACATGGACAGCAAACAAGCTGCTGCAGGGAATTCACCAATTATCGGCGTTGCAGTTGACGTTGCCCAACATGTATGCCCTTGTTTGCTGCATGTTTTCCTCTAACCCTTCAGGCCTACGCCATAGAGCACTGATGAGGCTAAGGCTATTTATTCCTTCTACTCAATGTTGCCCGCCTGTCAAATGTCACAGACACTCTCACATTGGGGGGAATAAGCCCTGAGTCAGAAGTGCAGGATTCTGCCTATTCTCTCCCCTGGTCGGCTAGCTGCCTGCCTTCCTGTTGTCTGTCCCCTAGGCTGCCTTTTCTTCCTCCCCAAGGCTGGCATGGTGGTGATGGCGGCAGTGGCCGGGCTCCCTCAGTCCTCACCCCTCCAGGTCCAGTGTGGAGGCTTTTATAGGGCACCGTGCCAATCAGGTGGAAGCTTGTCCTCGCCCCACTGCCTACTGCTGCTACTGCCATCAAAACCACGGAGACAGGGAAGGGAGATCCCTCCAGCATCTGTGCCTGACCCCCTCAGTATGGACTCACAGGGTGATAATCCTGACAAACTGCCAGCCACTTCAATATTGTCCTTCCTGCCTGCTGCTACAGCAATTATGATAACCCCTTAATAGTCTTTCCACACTGCCAGAAAGACAGATTCCTCCTGGAATTCCTGCCGCCACGCCATGTGAACAAGATCCCTAATTAACATGGAAATTCCCTGTAATGAAACAACCATTTCCACTGATATAATCCATTTCAGCTGGCAGGGCTGATGCTAAGTAGCAAACATTCATCAGTGGCAGTGGGGATATTGGTTTTCTAGGGGGCATCAGTTATGCACCGAAACTCAATATGTTCCTCCCAGCTGTTTTTCAAACCTAGTAAAAAAAAGTCTGTCCATTCAGTCAGTCTCAAAATTATTGGGGATTTATTAGTTTCCTTCAGCAGTATATTAAACAACAGCCTCCTGGGATGATTTATTGGTGTATCTCAATGGATAAGCCAATAGGAAAAATTACACTATAATTTTTGCTCCAATGTAAAATATAATACATATTTGAAAGAAACCCCACAGCTAAGATGTATGGCTAGAAATGTCCTACAATAACTGGTATAAAGATGGATTAAATGCCCCCTCCTGTTTTCTTTTTTTTGTTGTTCTTTTTTTCGGGGGGTGGGGGGTGGGGGGGGGTGCAGTCAAAGGTTTTTGTTTTGGTCAGCAGCCCTGTATTTACA
>JAAUYG010161562.1_pt1 | contig 14764 bp, 11 predicted proteins | sample 7278091 | NCBI WGS metagenome assembly JAAUYG01 (sample SAMN14350201, study PRJNA611818) | marine sediment metagenome | isolation source: surface marine sediment (0.6m) | place: French Polynesia: Moorea | collected 2018-08 | reverse complement strand
GCAGCACCTTCAACTTGTCTATTTTATCAGGGAGGCCCTGTATATTCAGATGTAATGTTTTAAATCTGTCCGCACCAGACATATCATGCAAATCTTCCAAATTATAATAAAGGCTAAACGGCTCTGACTAAATGGGGATGCAGGAGGATGGAGGGCTAAACCAAGTTTCCATCAAAACTAAATAAACTAATTTAGGAGACGGGAGCGAAAACCTTCACAAGAGCAGTTGGAATACGGGTCTAATCCCGTCCTCTAGCTCTAGTTATCATTATCTAGATCTACATATCTGATCAAGCCCTAAATTTTGTGCCTACCTATTTCTCGACTTGGGTCGTGCTGCTTTTGGAATTTTGCGGCATTGGATTTGTATGCCTTTCCCGATTTCTTCTTGCCTTGTCGTGTTCTCTGGTTTTGTGCATTGAACGTGGGTTGATTCGACTCAGGCTCTACTCGACGAGTCATCCTGCTCCTAGTCACCCATCTCAACCATTTTGGCCTTTTCGGTTGATCTACTCTTGAAGACGTGGATGAGTTTCTATCGTTGTCCTGGAGCTTAACGGTATTCGTTTTGGTGTCACCATGTTGCTCGACCTGTGATGCTGTTCTTCTATTTCTCTTTGAAATCCCAAAACAGGAAAACAGCAAATTCATTTTAGACAGATATTAATATTATTAATAATGTGTGAGCAACTTGCAAGCCCCCGCGAAGCCAGAAAACAAAATGTCGGACGTTGGCCGGGTAACTAACTGCCAAGGCGATCTTTTGATGACGTATGTAAAATTCATCACTTTGGAGACTCCAAGGAACAATCCCAAAAAGTGTACTCCTTCAGGGCATCGACGGGCTTTTCTTTTGCACTCTTTGGGCCAATTTGGGACGTGCTCTGGGCTCTTTGTCAATGTTAATTCTACTAATATACCTTAAAAATAGTGATACGGTAACATTTTTAGAACAGCTCATTTGGCAGATAAATGGTATAACCTGATTGTTGGCGATTCCCGGGGTGAAGAATATGCAGCGTGTAGTGTCGCCGTTTCGCTCTATCTATTGCCATCCGTTTTCGAGATACAGGGTCGTCAAAATCAGATATGCACCTATAACGATCCCATAATAACCGTTTGAATGTCTTACAAGGCCCAAATGCTGCTTTTTGCTCGACGACCACCCGCTTTCGAAATACAAGGTTGTCGAAAATTGGAAATTCACCTAATAACCTCAGAATAGCCAGATAGTCAAAAGTAAGCCTACCTTTACCCAGTAGGCCTCGAAGCCCAAACTTTGGTCTGTTTCTCTCTACGACCAACTATTTCCACGGTATTGAATATGCTATAATTCCCCATTGACTACCATGCTAAACGTTCGAAAATAGAGCAACAAAAACAAATTGCTAAAACGTCAAAATTTCAAATTTCACAATTTTCTTTAACAACTTTGGTAGAGACTCTCCCTAGCAGTATGCATGATTTTGGAAGATTGAATCAAGTTTTTACGTACAGGGAAGATATCATTTGAAACTTTCACTAACATAAGGTTCCATGTTACGAAAACAAAACAAACAAACAAACACAAACAAACAAACAAAAATGGCCAAAAGCAAAAATTTGAAAACTTCTTAATTCTTTAATTGAAGACCTTTGGTAGAGGCCCTATGATAGGCCTATTACATGATTTTTCTGATTGAATCTGTTGTGTACTTTCCGAGATGTCCTTTGAATATTTTTCCTCCTATACATGGTCCCAATATTTTTCCTTTCCATGTCTGTAGGGCATACAGCAACGGCCCGGGACCTTGGTGACGTAGCCTAAACAAACCATTGAATTATGTAAACATAGAGCACACACGGCTTTGCTATTGGCTTAAAAGCTGCTTCGGATTCAGATTGTGATAAACGAAAGACCATCCTTCTGACACGAAATGTATTGCACGATCGTTCGAATGGTAAAGTATAGGGAGATTTTTCATGTATACGATAATGTACATCTTCCCATATAAACACCTTATTTTTGGGTTTTACGTGTGAAGTCAACCGAACTATCAGTGGTGGCACAGATTTTTTTATTTCGTCCTTGCCTCACAGTTCGTGGGCCCTCAATGCCCCCCCCCTTTTTTTTTCTTCAGTTTTATTCCAAATGGGTGTAGGTCCCATATCAATAAAAGCTAATAAAATCGGGCACTTGGTCTATAAAGGCTTGCAATGACGCCTAATTGGATAGGCGAGTCAGTGTGGATGAGTGTGGTCAAGATAGCATAAATTCATTTCCAGCAGCCGCACAGGTGAGGCAGATCCTAATTATGCTGCTCTTGCCTTGGAATCACCATGCAGTGCTATGAGAACAGAGGTAGAAGGCTAGGACCTATAGGATTGTTGATATTTGATAACCTATGAATAGCCACATTATTCTTCGGAGAATGAATGTTTCAATTTGATGATGAAAGTCTCTAGTTTATCAGCTCTCTTTTCTGATTCATCTTCTAGGCCGGAAGCTTTAGTGAAAAGGTTGTCTACCGATCATTTCAATGCGTTCATATAAAGTAATGCCACATATTTGAGAGCTGTTCAAGTTTGAAATTTCATCGAACAATTTCCAATAGCATTACGCGAGTAGGCTCACTTTGGCATGCTCTAAGAATTGTTGCTGAAAGAAGGCTAGATATAATAGTTGTGATGATGATGATGATCATTGATGATGATGATGATGATGATGATGATGATAATGATGATGATGATGATGATGATGATGATAGTAGTGGCTTTTCCTCGAGAGAAAGATAGTTATGGGCTTGTCTTTAATCAGCGCTGAATAGTCTGTTCCAAAAAGGACGAATTGTTTCTAAGCAGGGGCCGAACTCTCTATAGCATGAAATAAAGCAGATGTACGACGTAGACACGAGTAATCTCAAAGCAAATTTCGATATTTACATATCGGATTTCGATGTTGCATATCAATGAATGCTATATGGTTTACTGGTTTTGGACCGTAGCATAAGCGGAGAAACACTGAAACGTTTGAGAATGTATTTACGTCCAGAACAGTACATGAACGCCAGTGCAACATCTAACATAACACCTTCTTGCATGTGTAACGGAAAATAACAGTTAACCCACTGAAAAGTGCAATGGATATCTTGCAAATATCAAGATATTTGTAAGACAAAATCCACTTATACCACACGGAATCAATATCAATTCAATTGTATGCAATAGAATGACAGTGAATATACCATTTGTCGACTAAGAAAATCCAGAATAATCCATATTCTGCATACATATTTTAAGTTTAGGGTTTCTGAAAGGCAAAGTTTACACCTAAGACCCTAGATAATACACAAAGAGAATATATTTAGTATAAATACAATATATGTGTTAAAGAGACATAGGAGCTCAAACGTGGGTCACCTTTATATTCGCAACAACTGTCTTTCAACATTAAAACAAGCTAGCAAAGAGAAAATATTTACTTTAGTCACACTCAGAAACACTACAAATGTCATATTTCTACGTAAGCCCATTGGTGTCTTGGATGTTATATGCCAATGGGATTGCGTATATCCCTCTTACACGTGAAACTAAGAGAAATTTAGATTATTCTGCATACATTGTGACGTGGTGCATGTATAATCTATTCCAAAGGGATGTGCTAAGTATAAACAAATATGAAAGAACACTGCAAAATTTACGAATTTCACCAGCTGATGTGAAGGTGCATTCTTACAAGATATGCGAGGAAACAATGTATATACATCTGTACATTTATATAAAACTATTATGGGTTTGGATATCCCAACGGTACAAGTCATGCATTCCATCAAGTTCTAGATACACCCTTTATTCCCTAACCTTGTTACCACAGTTGGCATCATAACGCTACATATGTGCTTGAAATCTTTATGAAATTTTCAAAATGTCAATACATGTGCAGACAGATACTGTGACCCGTCTACGCTAGGCGTCATCTGGTCCATCCAAGTTCCAGATATGTTTACATACGTATGTACATATTCGCTACACAGGCAAGACATTTACTTACATCTTCGGTTACATGCACTCTTACCTATGTCCTTCAGTTCCAATATCAATGTAACTAACCCATTGGAGTTTAACAAAGCACATGCTAGTTGTATCACTGTATATTTCATCGATCTTTGGCCCAAATCCTTTCCCATTATATAACCTTAATGCTTTTGACGGGAGACGGTCCCATTTTTTTGTCACAAATGTCATCGCACAATTATAGGTAGTGCCAGTATCGCTGTAATAACAGCAGGAATAGTTCCACACATATTGCATGTGCTATGTGAACAATGGTGCAAGAGACGTTTGCCACTGAAATAACATAAGCAACATTAAACATAATATTGTGTAACGCGTCCGTGCTATTGAAATGCCTTATTCGACGCTCAGATATTTTGATGCTGCACATTTACATTTATTTCCTAGTAGTTTCCAAATGCGTCCCACAGTGCAATAGATACACAGCCATTCACGTCTCGCATAAGTACTGCCCATGCTGTCATCTGACAAAAATGCAGTAGCAAACCATTGTCTTACCCGTTACCACCATCATCACGTCTGAAATGAAAAAATCAAAAACGTGTACCAAGTTCCAACCAGAAGATGGATCATTAACTAGTCCATTTACAGTGAAACTACATTTCCACTCAACGTTTGTATGTGATTTATAAATGATCGATGAGATTCCCTGGGCTGGATCACTTCTGGAAATGAGGGAGCTGCTTAATCTAAGTTTCCTCTTCTAATGGTCCCAACACGGACATTCTCACGACTAAGTAGAGGCGACTTCAGACGTGGAACTTTTTTTTGCTAATGTATTTTTCTCTTCCCCCACCCACCACCAACGCAGGTTTCACATGTGTGAGTTGGCCGGAGCTTCCGTGACACTAGTCGCCGTGGTGGCGGCTCCGTTCCCAGCCTTCGTTGTCATGGTGTACCCTGTGGTGCTAGTAGCTGCCGAGGTCGTCTTCCTGGGGGCGACTTCGCGGCAGCACAACATGGCTACCAGGGTTCTCCTGAAGCGCGCGCCGCTGATGCAGTACATGAAGAAGTTAAGAACGCCGTTGAAATAGTACAGGATGTTGAGGGAACTGTAGGCGACCTGGGTCTCGAATTGCTGCTTCGGGGTGGTTCGCGGCCAGATGTGAAGCCCCAGAAAGTAGATGCTGACCGGAGTGGTGGTAAAGAGAAAGACGATGCTGATAGCTATCAGCATGATGGTGAGGGACTGAGTGGCGTTAGCTTTCCCACCACCCTTGGCGCTCATCTGCTCTGATCGCTTCTTTGTGGCTCTCACCACCTGGATGATGATAACGATGTTGGAGCCAAACACGATGATGACCGGGATGAGGCTCAGCAGCATAATATCGATCCAGGGCCAGATCTTCAGGGCAAAGTGACTGGTGGAGCGGGTGTAGAAACACACCTTCGTGACAATCGTGTTGTTGCCTATGACTCGGGAGAAGGTGTAGAGGGTCAGGGTCTTGAAAGCGTGACCGTTGATCGCGAAGAGGCAACCAAAGATGACGAACCAGGCTGTCAGCATGCGGGTTCTGCTGCACACTTCCCTGGCCTTGAGTGGTATGACGACTGACATCAGTCTCTCTACCGTCATGAGAACCAGGGTCCAGGAGGATAGTTGCGGCAGCATGTACGTCATCAGGTAATGCATCTTGCATCCCCCGGGTGAGAGATTCCGCACATCCAATTTGCCTCCGGTCGTATTTTTGATCCAATGCCTCAGCAGCCCAGTCAGCAGAACGCCCGTGTCCACCACAGCCAGGGCGCTGAGGATGAAACTGGATGGAGCATTTCTGAAGTGTTTGCTCTGGAGAACAGCTAAGGAGAGTGTGTTGCCGAACACGCCGACAAAGATGAGGACTGGAGCCACGTAGATAAAAAGAATCTTGTTAACTCGCAGAGCATCAAACTCTTCTTCCTCTTCCTCTACCTCTTCGACCTCCTCCAGGTAGGACTCTGTGATGTTAGAGAAGAGGCTGGTGTTGGGGAATTCAGTCGACATCAACCAGTCTGTACGAGGAGCGCCCGTGGTGACAGCCATGGCTGGAATCTGTAATAAAAAAAATTTACAACTGACCCTAGAACAATTTTGTTAACGCACATATCTTTCTCCTTTGTAAATAATGCTGGATGTATGTCATTGGTTAGACTGTTTGTTTTCGCTAATATAGCTTGATTGACTGATTGATTGATTGATTTCAGTGAGTGAGTGAGTGAGTGAGTGAGTGAGTGAGTCAGTCAGTCAGTCAGTCAGTGAGTTGTAACAAGTGGCCAGTCAATATGTGTCTTAATGATTCGAGTCGTGTGTTGTTCTTACAACTAGGGATGTGTGTATAATAACGTACGTTCATGGATTCTGGTTTCCGGTGGTTGGTACTAGTAGTGGTAGAACACTTCTAAATAATAACAGGTCGCTAAACAAAGCCAACTAGTAAATTTTATATTCGAAGAGGATTAACGAAGTATCAAGCTTGCTATCCTTTACTACAGCAGTATAGAAAAATGTTGTGCAGTCTCAGACCTGACCTAGTCTCATCCAATCGTAGAAGCATGTATATTTCGCAAATAGTGAAAAAATACATGAACAGATCTTTAAGTGTGGTACTTTGGGCCCATTTTTGACTGACATGACGCATTGCCATTCCAAGCCTCATCCAGTGTAGAATGGCCGCAGTGCCGTTAAGGACGTATGGCAGGCTAACCCCAGTGATAACACTAGGCAGATTCCCCTTTGTTTAATGCAACATTTGTTGGTGGATGTCACTTTCATAATATTTGACGGTATTTTCACGAATAATAGTAATTGGCATTTCCTTTTCACTCACATCTTTACTAGTGATATCACAGCAAATATCTTACTACCTATCTCGGTAAAAGCTTTCATCCCGTAAAGAGCCAGATGAGGGTATAGCTGTACGATGAGTATTACCGTTCTCCCATTTGGAACCAAAGAGTGCTCAGGGTTTTATGATGTAGTACATAAAAGTTTTTGTGTTTTTGTGAGTATGAGGAATATGTGTAGGGTTTCTGCATCGCAGCTTCGCGGTGTATTGGTATGGACTCTTTGAGGAAAAGGAAAAAAATATCTTTTCTTCTGTAAGGTTACCCTTACTGCAATAGTTCTAACGCAATACTTGTATCTATAACCCACAGATTCAGCTTGAGCACCCCATCAATCCCAGGGCTTTTATAGGGGACTTTGCTACACTCAGAAGGCACGGCTACAGTGGTTCCTTTGCTCATCAGTTTGTCTCCTGTACGCAAGAACGACCCTGGCAGTTTACTGGAACGGGTTGGCTCCAACCCCCACACTCAACCCACTGTGGCTTTGTGTTTGAATGAAATTACCTTAATGGCTATTGATCCCGACAGACAGACCCCAACCGGAAGTTACTTGTGGCGACATATTTAACATGCGGTGCGATGAGAACATCACGCATTGATGTTTTCACCGGAAATGCAGCCATGATTGAAACTGATGTATGATTGGTGGTGTTCGTGAAAAGTAACAGGCGCCGTTGAGGACAAGACAGACGGGTTGCTACTCCAGGCCACACGATGTTTAGCATTGTGAAGCAGCGCTAGCCGAAACAGACCAGTAAGGCCTAACTAATGACACCAATAAACATGTCCATTACGCTACTTAGCACACAGACTGATTAATTGCAAATACAGACTTTCAGCTGAAAAATGCCACTACCAATGTATCAAACTTAGAAACCTGCAGAATCCTTTCCAGACATGGGTCAAATAAAGGGTTAGAGCATTATTGGTTGTGTTGTGGTAAATAGCATCTACTGTACCCCCACGAACTAGGACTTTGGTCTAATTGAGATTTTTACATTTTGCTCGGGTCATTTTCAATACACTCTCCGGATTTAATTACTCCGTTGCAGTCCCCGAGTCTCATTTCTGCAATATCGAAATCCAGTTTGAATGCCAAGAAGCCGATACAAAAAAAAGGTTACGTTTAACATTGTATTTTTGCAAGCGATGCAGTGACTAATCGTGATGACTTTGGCATATCCAAGGATACCGGTATAAAGTGCAGGGTTTGCACTTGCAAATATGGTCCTAACTTTGCCTGTTTCACATTACGAGCAGCCATTTCGGAATTGCAAACCAATCTTCAAACATTGCACTAAGTCTCGGAAAAAGAACTCTTAAGGGTCTGAAAATTGAGTGATAATACGATATAACACTTAGGACTTCTATACTGTTTCAAAGCCAACCGGAGTCCACCAAGTTTTATGTCCAGGTCCTACGTGACTGGAAGTGATCAACCGGGTTACAAATACGAACCATTTCTCTTCAGTTGAAAGTCTGCTTTGGTCTTGGTTTAAGGTCACATGGTTATTATTGCATTTTTTTCTGTCCAGTTGCACATGTCCGTCGCATCTTTCGAGATGCATTCAGCACGAAATGTACTATGAAATGCTGCCAGGACCACCAGATCTATCACGGGGTTCTCTTGGCATTTATGTGACTTGACATCCAATAATTGTGACAGATATCTTCCACTCAATCACACTGCTGGTTATGTTCTTACACGGGGGAGAGGGGTAATCAGTGGGCGACAGGAAAGAGACGAGTGTCGCTTGTGATTGCTGCTAAACTGCGTGATCACTGACCCCTCAATATGAGGACACCGCTAAAAGACTACGTGTTGTGCCACAAGAGAATTTAAGCACTAAAAATAATTGTAAACCGGTTGCTGCTTAAGTAAGTTACAGGAGTAGTTATAGACATGCTATATTCTGCGAGCAGTTTTATTAGGTTATTGTTTATTTGCTTGGTTGGCCGCTCGTTAATTATTTCTTTGATTTCATTATTCATTTGTTCTTTATTGATTTGTACAACGGTGATGGCTCATCTCGAATCCAATACAATCTGTAAAACCATCCCACTGTTAGAATTATTAATCAGTACCCAGTTTAATTATACAGTCTTTTACTTTTTGATAGTTCATTGGCATAAATCTGAGAATATATGTATATTTCAAACCGTCAGCGCATACATATTTGGAAGATATATCCATCTATAGGCATTTCATAAGCATTGCGTTCGTTTTGCCGTGGCAAGTAATCGCTAATATGCAAGTATTTGCTTCAACTTAAGTAAGTAAAGTAAGTAGAGTTTTAATAAATTGTTTACTTATAATAGTGTTAGATAAATAATGGTCTGATAGACGTAAAAGTCGCATCCATACAGGGGGATTATTTCCTATCTGCTTAGTTAATTCGCGTGGAAACATCAAAGACTTCGGGGTGGTGTCAAAGACTGAACGACGGAAAGGATGTTGTTGTGGTCTCCAGTGCTTTGTCTGCGATCCCGGGCCTCTGGCAGGATGCGTGTGTGCCATCTACAGGAAGTCCCAGATCAATGGGCCAGATCTTCTAACCCATCGATTCGTTTGTGTACCGAATTGATATGCACGAAGCTACTTCTTTTCAATGGTTCTCCTGAGTCCAGGGGAATAAACTCGAACCGAAAAGGAAAAGGACGCCTCAAGTCAAAAGTCAATAGATACCATAGCTTTCAGGCAATAGCAATGGTGGGATACCCGGGAATGCCCATTGTCTGTTTACGCTCCGGATCGGAATTTCCAGAATTCCGTCAGTGTTCGCTCGATCCGAACCACGCGAGTTTTTGTAGGGACTGGATGGTGTGATCAATGCTAGGGAAAAAGGAGAAGGTTGCCGTGTGTTGTTTTCTTCTTCGAGCGAATTTCGGCACGATATGCCCAGTGGTGGGAAAAAAGACACGTTCGAACTACCATAACATCGATATGACTCTACTTTCTTCGATAACTGTTCTTGCCCGCTAGCTGTTACCTGCTGTTGCTATTCTGTCCGTGTCCGTTCCCTCTGTTCAAGTCAAACAGGTCCACAGAAGTCTCCAAACAGATTAGCAGCAGGTGGCAATAATTGACATTGAAGAAAGTCAACGATGTGTGTGTGTGCATACATAGCTTACTTAGCGGCCGCCCCGCTGCTAGCGACTGATGCCATATCGATTCTACCTCTTAAAGACAGCATCTTTAAAAGGTGTCGGCTGTGAACAATACGGCCGAAGTAATTCGGATGTAGACATTTGTTCTTTTTCTTGTTTATCTTATTAGCATTAAAGGCTCTGAAACTTTGACTGTGATAGAAGTCACACAAAAGGGTCAACGCCGGACCCGACGGACCACTGTGCTTCAGCATTAGTATTTATATACAGCACCTTCCAATTTGTAATAGTAACATATGGCCTAACTGACTCAGTTACGAGATATAAAGCTTTGGAATCTGAGTGACCTTGATTTTGGCCTTTCAATGTCACGCAAGTTTCAAATGAGATGCTACCACTGTCCAGGGTTCCCATGAGTGACTTCCTATGTTTAATAGTAACAAATGGCCTCTAAGTAAGCTTCTTTATGAGACATAGGGCTCTGAAATATGAGTGACTTTAAGCTTGGCCTTCAACCTCACTCAATATCAAATCTGCTGATGCACTAGGATTCCCCATAAATGGTTTGCAATTGGTGCTTAAGAGTAACATAATCATTTGGTTTAACTCAGCTCCTTTACTAGACATAAGCCGTCAAAATCTGAGTGACCATGAATTGGCATTCAAGGTCAACCGAGGTCAAATCTAATGGTGCAGTTAGAATCCCTATTATATGACTTCCTAATATTATCCACATATCTAGCTCATACCGCTTAGCTGTTATAAGTACTTGAAAATTTTCCCCATCTCTTATCATTTGGCAAAAATTTCGCATCCCTTCCCCCATATCCACCGTTCACCGGGACGGAATTTCTCAAAATTGACTAACTTCATTGTTGAATCAGATCAAAGTTCCACACCAAAAACGAAGTTGATTAGTTAAATATGTTTGAGATACATTGGTAACAAACAGACAGAGAGAGACAGATAGACAGACAGACAGACAGACAGACAGACAGACAGACAGACGCACATGAACCTCACAATCCCCTCCCCCTCCCTAGCAGATCTGGTGGGATTTAATTAGAAAGGCAGAACTCAATCATGGTAGGGTTCAGATGTTTTAGAAAATGTAACAATAGGAGATCGCGAGAAAAACTTGATTTCTCCAAGGGAAAAGCCGAGGTTTTCGAGATAAAAATATCACGAGTGACACTAATGACCTTTCGTAGATTTGTAGTCAGGTTTAAAAACCTGTCGTTTTAGATGTGCTGGTCTTAAAAAACTGTTTCTCTTTGACAGAATAAGTCATTTATTTGGTTGGCTAGTTCTCATTTCTACCTTTTAGTCATCATTCTGGGTTTTCTATAGAGTCCTTTCATGTTTCCCGGGAGTGCTTCCGTTTGTGATGTCAGCCACTGTCGCTGCTTTCATAAAAATCGGACGTGTAATTCATATTTTTTGCTTGTTTTTCTTTATCTTTCCTAAGTCTTGCTTGATTGAACAGCATACCCACAATTAGGAGGCGGTGAACGGTTGACCCCCCCTTAATGCCAGTCGTGCATCTTTTGTCTTCTACTACATTTAGCTCCATGCCAAAACTTGGCTATACGAGATTAGTGCTCTAACGGTATGATCATTGCTAAATCACACGAGCACTTCTCTACTCTTGGTAGGGATAAAGAAATCTAGAGATCTACCATGGCTACCATACATCATGTAATACATATATGTATGTTTGTGTAAGGTAATCGGCGCAGTTATATGTTTATCCTGTGCCTTCCTTATGTAGTTTGTAATGTGTCTTTGGACCAGCTTGTATTCTGTTCCGAGAGGGCGCTTAATCACAATATCTCATCCCTCCCTTTCTTCCTTCCTTCGTACGGATAGATGGGGGTGGGCACTTGCCTGACGCAATGCACCAGTGAAGCATTGTCATGTTGCTTTGAGGCAGTGGCAGCAGTTTATGTACATGTATCCAGATGCTTGCATAAAAGTCAAGATACCGCTTAAAAACTTCCATTTATATTTATATTTACGGCTTACACGGCAGAGCAAGCAGAAGGACATTAAAACCAAAAGCCTATTTGTCCAACATCAAAACATCAAGGAAACTGATGGTTAAGTGCTATTCGAGGTACATTTACATGTACAAGCAAGACAGCGACGACTCCCCATCACACAATATAATAGTGCCCGTTCACCACTGCGCACCACCCTCTGTCACTTGATACATGAAGATGAAGAAGACCCTGCGTGTCACAATACCCTGGTTGTAAGTTAAAACCACAGGGGTTAGATTGGAATATATCAAACAGACCATAGAGGAAGTGAATTCCATTGTAAATTTAAGAAGTATCATAATTGCTATGTGAGAGAATGTCATGTAAGTCTTTATAGGACTGTTGATATAATTTGCTGTCACGACAGCATACATGTTTACTTCTTTTTTTTTTTTTCTTTAATATTTCGAAGTGACATATACATGTAGGCTGGGTGTAGATGGGTTTGTCAGGCATCGGGTGTACTCATAATAATATCACTAAAATAAATTACTAACTCCTAACCAGCCATGTTCTTGTGAGTCCCTAGGGCAACCCATATTCACTAAGGTTCAGCTGCAACAAATAGTAATGAGCGTTTACCAAAATGAACTTCACCATCAAAACGCCAATGAAATTCACCATCAGAACGCTTTGACTGAGATTGTACTACCCTCGAAGAGCAGATTGTCTTTGTGTCTGTGGCATGTAGCACAAGTACGATGCATGGTGTCTAATTCAAAGGTGAGCATGTTGCCACCATGTTGCCATGTTGCACCATCTGGTGCAACATGCTCACTTCTGTCTAATTCAAAGGTGAGCATGTTGCACCAGATGGTGTATGCAAACCTTTCAAAATAAATTGAAGTTTAAATGAAAAAAAAAACGCCAAAAATCGCCCATATCGACGACGTACATAGTTATGTTTTGCTGTAACTCTGGTGCCCCACCACTGTAGGTGATCACAGCCGTAAACCACAGCACACGCTATGGCGCGGTGTTTGAAGTCGTGTACATGGCATTTGTATTAGTCAACGGACTTCCCCATGTGGTCGTGCTGAAAGGGAGCAACAAAGGGGACGGATAAAGCTCTGGTGCTGAGGTTTCCCGATAAATACCACTCTAAACGCTTTTAGGGTGTCTGTGTTTTCCTGCGGGGTTTATTTTTCACGAAAATAAATGTTGAGACCTGCTGTGTTAGTAACTGACGTATGACACCAAAATATCTCAACAATATCGCAAGTGGCGGTGTTAAATTGTGGCATCAGTACTTCTTGGACAAGACTCTTTTTATCTCCTTTCAGTAGATGTGCAAATGATGAGCGTTGCCGACATAGACGTCGCAGCTGTATCTTTCTGACAATAATAAGTTGGTAGAATTGAAAATGTTTAACGGTACAGGAATGCTAGCCGTGTTTTACAAAATGTAAACTTAGATGTATGTTATTTGCATACTAGCCGTGTTTTGCAAAATGTAAACTTGGATGTATGTTATTTGCACAGGTTACGGCGTTTACAGACTGGCACACTAAAGCAAAGGGAGAATCAAAGCTGACCTGTCAGAATTCTTTCAAATGTCGGTGATGCTTTTATTACAGTAATAATTCCATTTCAAGTGGTCATAATAGGCAGCTGTACGCAAAGTTTTCCTGCACAGAAAAAAATTACTTTTGATCAAACCGAATCGCAAGTATTTGGAATATAATACCACAGGATGCAGTTACATGTGATGACGATGAAGTCGTGGCGTTTAAAAGAAGTGTTAAATAGCTAACTTTTACTGGCAGGGGGAAATTGTATGGTTTTAATAACTTTCCCCCCTGTAACTTATCTAAAATAATTATGTGTCATGTGGGAAAATAAAATAAAAATATGTGGTGAATTTTTTAACTCATGCTGGCATTATATCAACCCACGGTGCCGCGTATATAGTTCTTTTGTCCCAGCGGAGGATGTGATCCTTTTGTGTTTGGGTAAAACCCTCCCCGCCACCACCGCATTTAGTGGAGACGCGAATTAATGGAACGGAGCCGCAGCCAATCTGGTGTAGGCTTCTTTTCCGTGACACTGCATACTTCGTTAATGCCTGTACTCTTAATGTTTAGTTGTCTTGCGGAGACTGAGAAAAAAATATCTCTTTTATTACAAACCCTTCTGTGGGTACATATAAATTGTCAGCCTACGGTGTAAATGCAAACTCATGCAGATTACTTCCGGGTTACTTTTCAGAGAGTAAAGGTATGTGACTATATCAGTGATTATTGATAGCGAGTATTGCTCACTCTCACTAAGGGAGCGTCCCAAGGTTCTCTCATGGGTCCATTTTTATACAATATATTTACTAATGATTTACTTTTTCAGGTGACAAGAAATAGGGATGGTGATATCTACAATCATGCTCGTGACAATACGGTATCTGCTTGTGACAGAACTGTAGCTGGTCTAAATAATAAGCCTTTTCGTCTCTGCTTTCAGAGTGGTTTACAGAACATTATATGCAGGCAAGTGCGTTTGAATTTCAATACATCTTGTTCAGGTCTGACGATAAATTACCCGATTACGATGAGATGATGTCACAGTTTAATGGCACATCAACACCAAAAGGGTCATGCCGTGCCAAAACAGGTGATAATGATTCCAACGTCAATTCAATTCGCTACGGTCTAAGAACTGCACTGTGTGAGAGCATTCGCTATCAGGCCAAGTCTGAACAAAATGTCCTCAACTTGGTGGGACAGCGGCCGGGTAGTGTAGTT
>JAAUYG010118515.1_pt1 | contig 14766 bp, 13 predicted proteins | sample 7278091 | NCBI WGS metagenome assembly JAAUYG01 (sample SAMN14350201, study PRJNA611818) | marine sediment metagenome | isolation source: surface marine sediment (0.6m) | place: French Polynesia: Moorea | collected 2018-08 | reverse complement strand
TAGGTAATCTCATGCTCAAAACAATAGAAAAAATGATCTTCAACGCGACGCGTTGAAGAAGTCTATGTCCAGGAATGGACCTGATGTTTCTATTGAAAACACTTGCATTTATTGCATTGTTTTGAATTGTCTCAAGTCGCACTGGACACTGAAAACGGTTCGCAGTACTGTCGCGGAAAGCAAATACGCAGAAGCAGTGATCAGATGTTTTGTCTGCCACCACAGGACAGTTTACACTGCAGCACTTTTTATGAGCTCTTTATCACAAATTGAGATTTAATAGCCGCAATGTGGTTCCTGTAAGATTATGTTCCTCCAGGTCCGATGTCTTTTTTTTTTCTTTTCACAGACTGGCTGTGAAATGAAATTGTTCCTGAAAAGATTTTGTTCTGAGAAAAAGGACACAAAATGTCCAGTGATACCATATTCACAATTCAATTCAGTCTTTACACAAGGGAGGAAGGCTGGCCCTGATCTGAAGTGTTTGCACACATTGAGGATGGTTCCGAAACACTGACGTTCACACCTTTGAGAGACCCACGTCTCCCGCCCATGGTGGGAGAATGGTCCTGCTCGTCTTGTCAGACTCTTCCACAGTCCGAGCGTTCAGCATTCGTAGGCTGTTTCATTCATGGTAACGTGTCTCATAAACAGGAACTTTCTCAATTAAATCTGCAGGATTAATCTCAAGCAACCAGCAGAACAAGATTAGCATGGAGGACCAGACCCAGTTGGACGAGATACTCAATGAGTTGCTCAACGACAGCAACTTCCAGTCGCCTCCGCCGAAGTCGACGTCGACCCCCGCCCCACCTAGTGGCGAGATGATCCCCAGTCAGGGCTCTCTCACAACCCACAGTGGTAGGTGGTCCACCCGCGGAAGCCTGAAGAGTCAATGAGGTGAAACAGCTTGCCTTGAGATTGACCGTTGGAAAGAAAACACAAATTCTTAAATTAAGCCTTGTTTATTGGGCCAGTTTGTTTTGAGATGGGTAAGTCGTCGGTGTATGACAAACTGCAAACAATTTCAAGGTGCAAGGTGTTTCACTGCTGGCAAGAAAACGACCCCTTGCGTACTTTTTGAACTGAAGATTTAATTTTGTCCATTTTTCAGTTTAGGTGAACCAAGGCAATTGGGTAAATTTTGTGAATGCGTAGTTATAGCGTTCATGAAAGTAAATTTCGCTCTTCTGAGGCAAAATTTACTGCATTCAGTCACTTCACGAAAACGAATAATTCAGTTTCTCTCGAGGAAATTTTGTGAACACATTTGTTTGCACACAACTCTGGGCCTGCATAATTTTAGCAGTTGCTTTGGAACTCGTAGAGCTGAGTTTCACTGAGTTAGAGTTTTTGAGTTTCAATCTGAAAGGTCTTGTGCAGATGAGATTTTATGAATTGATCCAGAAAACTGTTGGATGCTCTCTAAAACTTTGGAAGAGAAAAAAACTGCTTGGCATGAAAGTACTGACAAAACATCTGTTCAAAACGTTTTCTCCATCTGCACCAGTTATATGCAATGAAAAGCATAACCTTTTTCTGAGCAGATTCATGAGAAATAGATTGTTCGACATCGGTTTCACAGTTCAATTCTGGAATAGATTTGTTGTCGTGAAAAAAAACCAACAAAAGCTCGTATTTTACCCACAGGTAACACACGCACAGTGGTGAGTTGGGAAACAAACGTAGCAGGACCGAAGAAAACGTCAACCGTCTCCCAGAGCAGAACGCACGCTTCCCCGAGCAACAAGTGGTCCAGCGACATGATTCAACACACAGAAGTCACTCAGGTTTGGCTCGTTTTTCTTCCATTTCACCTCTTCTCGTTGTGCTATTTCTAAGTTTTCTTGGCTCATTTTCTCACTTTGCAACCGTTCTTGTTGACCACACAACCTCAAAGACCTGAGCGCCTCATGTATCTTTCAGAAACTTATTTACTCATTTCATCCTAAAAATAAGATGTGAGAAATTGGGTTTTAGTTGCGAGTACATTTTCTACTTCACCAGATACTCTCTTTGTGGCTGTTCTGCGCACTTCTACAGTGTAGGCATTCTTTTCGCACGAGTGTTTTGTTTTGAGAATAGCCATTTGTGTTTTGTTGGATTCAGAATGGCTATTCAAGCCACCGTCAGTACTCGGCCACCCAGAGGAGCGAGGTCCACGGGCGGGTGACCAGCCCCACGTTCCGTAGCCCCGTGGAGTCTCCACTGCCCCAGAGATACAACTCAGTACCGTACAAGGTAAAAATTCCTTCATTTCATCTTTCACCTTCAGACTTACTTTTGATGTTGTTTTGAACTTAGGAAATGTATATTTTGTAAGCCAACCGAAGGAAAACAACGTGGAGAAAATTGAAGCAGTTGTCAAGTTCATTCAACGCCAAACCATGTTTCGAACAAAAAAGAAACAAGGTTACAGGCCATTATTGGTCAGTTTACCAGGATAGTGATGTGACCTGACAAAAGAAAAAACCCTTTTCTAGATTCGCTGAGCAAAGAAAAGGAATTTTTTTGATTGAGAATTTGTCAATCTGGCTGTGGGAAACTGATTCAAAAACACAGGAAAAAGGCATGTCACTGCAAAATCCTTGCGTCTGCCGTTTTCACAATTCCATGTCTTTTCCTCAGGGTGAATACGACAGGTCGGACATGTCTGACGGCTGGTTGTCGGACGGAGACACGAACACGTCGGCGTCATGGCTGGCGCGGCAGCAGCAGAAGCTGTACAGCAAGAAGGAGGGCAAACCCTGGCAGGTTGGTCCGGAGCAGGTGTGTGTCCCAGCTGTGAATGGATGTGCTATGCTTAGATAAGTCTAGAGTGTGGACGCATCAGTAGCGAGACTGGGTTTGCAAAAAGAGAAAGGTTGGGTGGGGTGAACCTTGAACGTTCGATGTCGGTTTACTTCGCAGTTTTGCCTGTCTTCAAATCACTGAAAGATCAGTGGTGATGCCATTCATGGAAGTTATCAGATAAGATAAGGCTACTGATGGGAACATCCTCCAGCACTTAGTCATTGTTCTTTTTCTGTAAAAACCGAATCAAGTGAAACAAACAGATTTCAACCAACAAATTCCACTTGAATGAGGAACTTGATTTATCAGTCCTCACGTAAATTTTCAGAAAATTGCAGATTTTGGAGACATGCTTGAAATAACCTAATTTCTGTATCCGAAGAATTTGCCATCAAATGTTCCTTTTAGTCTTGTTTTTCATTTGGAGAAGTATTTAATAAGGTTTCCTTGTGTAAGTTCCTGTATCAAATAGAGTGTACAAACAATAATATGTTTTGTAAGTTCCCGGTCTATTTGTTCTGCACATTCTTGGCTGTATTTCATTCGTTAGGACAAGCACAATGTTCTTACAAGCTGAAGCATGGCTTTCGTTCAATGTAGTTGTTTTTCATAGAGAAGGAGCATATTTTATTCTGTGTTTTTATCGTACTTTTGGATGTGTTTCTTATTCAGAGTCCAGAAGGATTACGAAGATTTCGTAAATTTGTACGTGCACAAAAACCCTTACATTTTCAAAAGTCCTTACGCATTTCCTTGGTACCATGGGAAACATGCAAGTGATGTGTTGAGGCAATGCGTTGTGTTTTCCCCAAGAGGAAGACAGCCGCATGTACTTTGTTCTTGCAGCCTTGTTCACACCAGATGCGCATTTCCTGAAGTCTCAGGGCGTTTCTGGGACTGGGCAGTTCTATCTGACTGTTTGAATTTCCCACAAGAACGGAATATGCTCCTTCCCTCAGGAATCGACTTGCACGCGAAATCATCTGACCTACTTTGTTAGAATTTGAAAAAGACAAAAACTCGTGTGTGTGCATGTTCTCCTCTTGCTTTCCCTTCTGTAAAATTTCATCCTGACACGCTTGATGCTTGCTGTTCCCTCCCTTTCTCTTTGCTTTCTGAGTGCATGGTTTCAGAGTGACTGCACGACTCAAAAGAATGTCCACGTATTTGTGCTGGTTTGTTGAGCGAGGTGTGGTGTGTGAGTGTACTGGATGAAAGAAATTGTATTCTCCGTGCAATCTGTTAGCAGCATAATGAAAAAAAAATGTAATTCTCCTGAAGCACTACCTAGGTGGCGTGATTTCACATGAATCTGCCAGATTTGTAAGCAACCTCGTTTTTGCACTTGTGACTCGTAGAAAATTTTCCGTAGAACATCAACTGCTTTTGCATATCAAATTTAAACGGGAGTGGTCGTTAATTTTCCTGCATAATTACGTAGCAGTTACTTGCAGGTCTTTAACTGTCGCACTTTTTGGCTATTTTTGTGCGTAATCATTTTGTACATATGACGTTTTTGTGGCTGCTCAAATCCTTTGGTAGAAGTGCTGTAGACGAAGTGTAATAACTTTTGATCCCAGACACGACTGGCTCCTTTTTCAGGCACAAAATCCCCCAGTGTCTTCACACACAAACGTTTTCCTGTCACACTTGGAAATGGCTTTCACCTCCTTCTGTTTCTCTCTTTGTCGTCACGGGGCGTTGGTTGTAACGCTTTTGTGGAAAATTAAGAAAAACCTGGCAACTAATCTCAGAATTCTGCAGCTTTGCCGCTATCCAAGTTGACGCTGAAAACAGGTTTTTTCGGTGAAGGTGACTGGTGGTCCCTTTTACAAGTGTGAGATTGTTGCGCACCTCTTACAAATCTGTTGTGAATCTTTCAGCAAAGGACAAAGCAAGAGAAGATGTTGGTGGCTGAGCTGAAGACGGCTCAGTCACGCATCCAGAAGAAACGTGCCGTGTCCGACGCCGAGGAGCAGATGATCATTGACCAGTACGTCAAGTCGGACCAGGACTTGTTCTCGACGCAGAACGGCTCGTCGTCGTACGTGATGCGCAGCCCGAGTCCGGAGCGCGCCACCCCGGTGTTCGGCCGGCCGCCGAAGAGTCCGTCCCCGGACCGTAACTACATCAACGAGCGCAAGATCCAGGTGACCTCCCCGACTCCGACCAACTTCAAGCCCGTCGAGTTCACATTCGGCATGAAAGGGCCGATAAGTCCCGAGAGGGAAAAGCGCTCCGTGCACACCGAGAGCTACGAGAAGCGCTTCCTCGGAGAGAGGAACTACTCGTCACTCAGGTCTAGCTCTCCCGAGCGGTCTTACCGGAAGCCGAGGTCGCCCGAGAGGCAGAGCCGCCCGTTCGAGCGCAGCAGCACGATGCCGAAGCGCAGCTACAGTCTGGAGCGGACCTACGACCTGGAGGCGTACTACCCGCGTCCCACGTCACCCGAGACGAAGTCGCCGAAGCGTCGCGATGACGAGACGTTCCGCTTCCGCACGACGTCGCCGCGTCCCGTGGTGCGGTCCGCGAGCCTGGGCGGCTACTACCAGCACAAGCGCTCGCACTCCCTATCCGAGGCACCGCTGACCACGATGGAGAAATCCGAGTCGACCTACTTCGTGTCTGGTCTGGAGCGACCGGCGTTCACCACCCAACAGACGAAATACGTGTTCGCCGTCAGCCCGCCGAAATCCACCACGGCCAAGACGGATGGCGGTAAGCAGCCCCTGACGTCATACACGGACGGGGCGCCTTCCATCCCCCAACGCACGTCAAGCCGAGAGTTCATGGCCCGGCAACGGACCATGCGCCAAGAGTGGGGGTCCCATGGGCGAAAGCAACTCTCCGATGCCAACCACCACCATGACCCCTACACGCTCACGCATTCCTCCTCTCTGCCAGCCAGAACTCAAGCTCCACTTATCGTTGACACTCAGAATTACTCTCCTAACTACAGCATGCCTTCTAATAATAGAGAGACCACGCCATCCAGTGTTATTGAGGAGAGCGTCGTCAAGATGACCGTTCCTAAAGCAGCCGGTAAGTCTACTGTAGCAACAAAACAAATGTTGTTTGCAACCACAAAACTCTATTTGTGTCCAGATCTACAAAAACCAAAATTGCGTTGTTTTGTTTGAGTTCCAAGACGAAACAAGTCACAAGAAATCTTTGTGCACTTTTGTAACATTTTCTGGTCTTTTGTCTCCACTATAAATTTTAATTTTGGATGAATTTCTCACAGTAGTCTTTTGTATAGTTATTTTTCTTTCTGAGGAACACTGTAGCTGTCGTTAAAGTAGGGTTTTCAGTTTGGTGCAGAAACTTGTATGATGTTATTTAGCCAAAGTAGTTAAGGTGGGCGTCCGTGACAAAAATTGTATTCCACGTACAGTAAGTAAAAACGTTTTTGAGTTTATTTCCACTTTGTTCTCGTTGTTAGTTACACTTTAATGCTCCTGTTAAAACTTTTGAATTTGGTTTCACATTCGTTGGGTCATGACAGCAAGTCAAATGTTTCTCAGGCAAGGAAAGCGCACACAAGTTGTGTTTCAAAAAATACAGGCAAAAAAAGAACAGCGCCCTGTTCTGTCCACGCATTCCTGAAAATCATTTGTGTTTTGTCATGACCCGTTGTGTTTAGGTGGTTGGTTATGGTTGTGGGTTTTTTCTCTTGTCAGTTTTTGTGTAGTTCTTCAGGTTCATGGGTCTTTTCCGTGTTCTTTCCTCGTACTGGCTTTTTGCTTCAGTAACAATTTCCAAAGGATGCATCCAAGGTCGTTCCAAGTTCCGCCACAATTCCTGAGCAAATTTGTTCGGTGGCACTTTCAGTTGAAAAATATCAGAACAAATTTTCTCTCGTTTATTTATGTTTTTTTTTTTCGCTGAAATTTTGGTTGTGATTTCGGAGTTCCTTATTCAGTAATCGCAAACAACTGAAAATGCCCACGACACAAACGGCCCGTCGTCCATGTTTCCTCTCCATCTTCATTCTTCTGAACATAATGGGTTGTCCCAAGTGTTTTGAATATTTCCTTGCAGCAAAAGAATGGGGACATAAAGGGTGGTTGCTGTTTTGATATATATTGTACGTGTAAGGTGCGCAAGCTTTCATCTAACTGAAAGTTCATTGAGCGCTAAAACGGTGACAAACTTGTACATTAGTGCTGTCGGGGTCACCCAACCCTTGTTCCAAGCATATGGTGGCTTGTTGATGGTTATGAAATCCCTTGCTTTAGTTTTGTCTTCAACAGACATTGCTCTGATTTCAGCTGATTATGCTGCTAAGCTCGAGGAGCTTGAGAAGAGTTTGTCGTCGCGTCCAGTTATGGCTTCTGGCTATGACTCCTCGGATATGCCAGATGTAAGTACAAACAAAAGACTTTGGAAATTGGTCATAAATTTGAAGCTTGCAATCGCGCAGTTCACTTTGATATTCATTAGCAGTTTCCTGATTGGGGGTCTTCATTTCTGCGCATATTCAAGAAACTCCCCAATCTCTTGCAGGAGCCAGAAGAGATAGAGGAGGAGGTGATTTCGCTGCATCCTATTGGTCAGGGAATAACGACGATAGAGCCTGATAGAACCTCCACACTAGATGGCAGGTCCACTCCAGGCTTCCCAGTCTCAGGTACAGAAAATTCTCCTTTTTGCTCTTGAGTTTCTTTTCAGTTGTCTCTCCTGTGATCCAACATCCTGTCTTTATTTTTTCGTCTCAGAGTAGATCAGTTGACGAGTGGTTTTTTGGGGGGCTCTGAGTTGACATGCCGCCCCGCCGTTGCTCGGGCGCGAAATAATTCGGGCAGCATCCGCGAGTGTGTTTCCAGCCTGAATTGGCCTTCACTGAAACATGTGCACAAAACATTCATTGTGACGTCTGGTAAAGCGAAGAAAAGAAAGCTCTTGGAACAAAAAATTTGCTTTTCACCCGCTCACCCCTGTGTAACCTTTTCATACATTGCTTCCCATCGCGAAAACTCTCAAGGACATTTAATACGCTTCACGGCAACAACAGGTTGAAGCCAAAGAAAAAAGACCATCGCCCACGTTGGGAAGCTCTGTGTCATATCTGCTTTCTAGAAACCATCCTACCCCTGTGTTCTACACCCTCTAGGCAGCAACAGCAAACGCAGCACTCTGACTGACCTCGGCAAAAGTGCCTCGGCAAGAGACAGCGGTTCTCTGAGAGACAGTTCTTTCAGAGACAGCTCAAACCGAGACACGTTGATCAGTGACGTCCCCAGTAGTTACGCCACTGACACGCTGAGGAGCGATAAATCTGTCGGCGCAAAATCCGACGTCAGTTCTGTTGCCCCCAAGAAAGATGTCGCACTGCCCGCCCCTGGTAATTATGGCGTGGAACTTTTGACATCAATGATTCAAAAGATTTTTTGGTGATCCCAGATTGGAACCTTATTTTGACCAGAAAGTCAAAAACTGCTTCCAGTTGACTTTTTTCACGTGTTTGTGGGTTCTGATTGGCCTTTCAGCAGGTTTCAGGTTTTGCTGAAAATTACAAACTGAGTTTTGTGCTTCATTTGTATCGTTTTGTACATTCGTTGAGAAGTTTTTGCTTTTTTTCGGTTTTCGTCAAAATGTAACAGCTGTTTGCAATTAAGCATTCGCATGACTGTTGTCTTCACGAAAGCAAGTCAAAGCCTCGATGATATGATTTCAGAACAGCGAGAAATCAGTCTTGAGGCCGCGCACCGCTAGCGCCTGTTCTTATTCGTTACTTTGCTTTGTTTACCTCAGCAACGCCTCCTTTTCCGCGCTCTCCGAACTCACCGGGAACGCCGTATTTTAACAGACGAGGTACTGCGAGCAAAGACGTCTATCTTCTGTGTGCCGCATCACACATGCATGTAAACTAGATGCAGTGGTAGTTCCTGTTGCAGCAACACCGATTAACTTTTAACGGAGTGAAATGCCAGTTTGGTGCAGTGAGTGAATCTCAAATCTGCTTCAAAGCAAGTCAAAGCGTGCAAAAACTAAACCATTGCATGAATGCTTCTCCTCTTTCACTAACAGCCACACCAGTAGCAGCCGTTACCTTGGCTTCCAGTTGTAAACCCGTCACCAGGACTACCAGCTCTGTTGCTAAGGATTCTCCTTCTGTTTCTGTGGCTATGGTTTCTGTGACAATGGGAAATCCTGCTTTGTCGACGGTTCATCCTGTGACGTCGTCGTCCATTTACGCCACTGTGACGTCAAGGAATCCAGTTGTGACGTCAGTCGTATACGCGTCGGTGAAACCAAGGACTAGTTATGTCACCTCTGGGGTGACCCCAGTGACCTCTAGTTTGACCTCTTTCCCCATGGCAACGACGTGCGTAGTGACAGAGGCTGTGATACACCGAACCTCTCAGCAGAGACCGGCTTCCACATACGACCATGATCTGACATTGAGTTCCTCCAGTTCAAGGTCACGACCTCAATCTAGTGCCTCATCCCTGTTTGACCCCACGTACGCTACCATAGCTGACCTGGACTTAGATCCGTCGCTCAGGGTGGACAGGACCAGCAGCGAAGGTCAGACGAAGATTTCCTCTGCTCACTAAAATTGCGCAACTAGCAAACGTGAATAAGTTGCCAACTCTCCGAACAAAAGGCAGAAATTGCCTTTCAGGGTTGCGCCCAGGTTTCCCACTTCCAAGACCACGTCACGTTTGTTGGTGTGTGGTCTCGGTTTGTCTTGTTTTCTGCTAACCTCGACTGAAACAACTAACAACTTGGGAATGACTGGTCAGCAGGCTCAGTTGTGCGCACAGATTGAAAGTCAAGTGTGTGGCACAGAAACCAATTTCTGGAAAAAAAGAAAGCTAAAAACGCTGCAAAAAGAACGAACAAAATTCTGGATGCACAACTGATCCTGTAGTGGCTGTGCACAGGCTTAGCATTCTTGATGTGAACAAAGCATTCGCTGTGCTGTACAGATTCACAAGCAGCATCTGACTGAATACGATAAGCTAAGATAACGCAAAGTTAGAGATGCCAAACAGCAAACACTTTCTCCAAGGATCTTGCGCTAAAAAATTTGATTCGAATAAATTTGCAGGACCAGTGACCCCAACTTCTCCACAATCTCCTCCACGCGTGCAGCAACAGCAGCAATACCAGCAGCAACAACAGTATGCAACCCAACAACAACAACAGCAACAAGGTCGTGTTACTCCCTTTCAACAGACAAGTGAGCCTCCTGCACATTCTGCAAAATCACTCACAAACTGCGATGTGGTGTTTGTCAAGTTCTGGTGTCAAGAAAATGAAAATGAAAGAAAAAAAGAAAGTCACAATGACAAGCGGAAGGAACGCAGTGTTTGTGAGTGATCTTCTGCAAAATGTTGAGCGCAAATGCTGCTCAACATTTTACTTGTTTTATGCACCGCTGCAAATTTCTTTTTCGCTATTTTTAATTATTCCGGCTCGTTTTCGCACCAACCAGGAGTCATTTGAAAACAGTCAAGATTGCGCACTGTTACCCGTTCACCTCATGGTCTGCAATTTTCATTGCATTCTATGATCTGTTGTACACACCTTGTTCAGTTCCTCTGAAGAAAATTCGCTCTCCAGCAAGTTCCTTAAGCAAAATCTATGCGCATTTAAATTCAAGAAATACCTGTCGTTATGAAATTTCTCACCTGGCATTCCAGGACAAATTATTTCGCACTGAAACGCCGGTATGTGTCCTTACAGTGGTGCAACACGGAGCGCCAGGTTCAACACCTCAGGTTGTTCAACAATCATACCAGCAACAGCAGCAGTCCTCGCAACAACAGTACCACTCTATGCAGCAATCAGGGGCGCCTGGCCAGGACGTAAGTACTGGTTTCCACATTCGTGGCGCCTTTCAAAGGAATGCTGTTGTGAAGATTTTGCCCTTTCTGGTCAGTCGGAGGAAAATTGTTATTCACCAGATGGGGCCATAATCAGATGTTCCCCCCATGGGTACATTGGTAAAGAAATCTTCACAGAGCCTCCACATGTGTTGTGTGTCAAGTCTCCACGGACAGAGTCTTTTGGAAGGACAGGATCACAGCCTGTAACTGTCCCAGAACAACTGAGACAGTACCGCCTGTTCGCTTCCGGTAACAGGCGGTGTCTGGCATCTCGGCTGAATTTGCCTCTTCTTTGAAGAGGGTGGACAGACAGCCCACTGTTGAAACTTTTTAGGACGGTTCTCACTTCTTCTGTCTCAGACCTTGATGTTTCTTTTCCGTTTTGCAGCCGATTGTGCAGCAGCAGACGTACAACAAGAACGAGGCGGCTGGTCAGTTCTACAGCCAGCAGCAGGGTCAGACCCCGCAGCAAGGCGGCTTCGCTAGCATGGACCAGCAGTACCACGCGCAGCAGCGCGGCGGCGGCGTCATGCCCCAGAGCGTCAGCAGCGCCACGGCGCAGCACGCCATCACCGGCCAGGGTATGCAGGGTATGCCCCAGAGCGGGATGCAGCCCATCATGCCGCAGCAGGCGCAGGCTGTGCAAGCTGCGCAGCAACAATCTCAGGTACCTTTTCTCAGTCAATTTTTTAGAGTGTACAAAAAAAGTTGAAACAAAGAAGGAAGTGACAGAAAGATGGAATGACGCCCTCATTCAGTGTTCACTTGTCAACAGAAGAACGTTTTTTGACCACAACATTTTCTCTTATCTTTTTCGACAAAGAATTTTGTTTTGTCAACACGCTGTATTGTTGCCAACATCGCCTGCCTTTCTCGATGCAGTTTTTTTCTTTAAAGATTACCTGGCTTTACTCACTCAAGATCTGGCCCATGGAAGCTTCCACCGAGCTTTGCCTTGCTATCCCGTTCAAGTTGTCCCCGTGTCGTTTTGCAAGCATCGGCGATTTTCGGCAAATTCTTGTTGTTGAAACCGACTCTTGGCTTTCCCTTCTTTTTAGCTGCTGATTTGAAAGCACAGTAACAGTTAGTCAGAACGTCAGACGAGTTCAACGCCAAGAGAAACTTGATTGCTGAAAATCCTGATAAATTTTTTGTAAACTTGTCCTTGTTGTCGCGGTCATTCCAAAAAAGAACCACTTCTAACGATTGTTCTAGGGTGTCTTCGGTTTATAAGCTGTTTGCAAAAGTTGAGTGAAGTTTTAGTGGTCTCTCAAGCGGCATGTTAGAACTTTAGTTCCAAGCGATCACATCTGTTTTCGTGCCACACACTGCTCTTCCTTTATTTCATTATGGGTGGCATTTTGCACACTGTGCGTATTTCACAGATTCCTCGCTCTGGTTCTGCCCAGAGTGATGAAAACGCAGTGGAGGAGGCGATTATTCAGCCGACATTTGTACAGCAGAAGAAGACATTGCCCGTCTTCCCTATGATGAGCGGCCAGGTCGGTCAAGACAGCCAAACCTTCACCGTGCGCGCACACTGGTCGGCAGTGCCACTTCTGCGACTTCCATTTGCGCTGAGAAAAAACGAAAAACATAGTGTTTCTTCACACAACCACACGAAAAAGAAACACGCAGAACCACACGAAAAAGAAGACGGCATCCAAAACTTGCTGCAATTCTTGAGACACTTCAGAGCTCTTCGCGCAGATGAAAGTGGCAGTCGTGCTCTGCAGATCAAGCTGTTCGAAGAAGTGTTTGGCTGTTGCGGGTTGACTCTAATGGCGCTTGACCTAATCCCTGTTTTTTTTCCACAATCTCTGTTTCTAGTCGAATTCCATTTGGCATTTTCGTTCCATTCTCTTCTTGTCTTTTAACAGCTGAAACCCTGTTGCACTACACGACCCAGATTTTCAGTGTTTGAATTTCTTCTGTTGTTCGGTAGACTTCTGTGTTTTTTTTTCAGGAAACTGTAGGACTTTATTTTGCTTTCAGTAGATTTCTTTTTGTTCGAGATGTGAGTTTGAAGCATGTCTTTTTGAGGTGCAGCTGAGCGTACGGTCGCTCCTACAATACTGACTACTATTGGGTCAATTCTGAACTGTTGAACTGGAGCAAAAATTGAACAAGAAAGGGCGGGGATGTTTTGTTTGCGCTTGCTAAACGCACTTTGTGCGACTTGCGCGACGTTGCACCTCTTGTGATTTTTCTCTGTACTTTCTCCTGTTATTGTTCGCTGTGTCATCCGAAGTCCACACAGTCACCGATGTGTTACTCTTCGTTTGAAACGTAACAGATTTGTACAGTTGGTTGAGTTATTGTTTTTCTTCCTAATTCATGCTTTTGAATATTTTTCAGATTTGTTTCAAACGTGTAGTTCTTACGTGGCTCTGAACAAAAGATTTTGCTTTGCTTTGTGCAGGAGGGTCATCAGTCTGCGGATCAGCTGAGACAACAGTTCACTCAATCCAAGATGCAGGGCCAGGGCCAGGTGCGTGAACACGTGATACAACAACAAGGCGCCGCGCAACAACACGCGACGATGAATGGACACGTCACCCAGCAAGGTATGTTGCTGCCAAAAATGGCAAAAAAGTAACAAAAACAAGAAAATCTGTGCGAATTCGTCTCGTGTCGAAAAATTACGTGCACTAGCCAGGCCGCACGAGGGTGGGCGTCATGTATGTGTCGTCGTTCTGGAGCCCCTGTGCCCAGGGGGATAATCTGTGCAGGGGGTAGGGTCGCGCCGTTTTTTCGCTGACTAAGCGTACTTGTCCAGAAGGAAAAAGATAACAGCCTGCAATGTTCAGGTGGTGAGCTCAGGAAATAAAAAGTTCTGCTTGGTTCTGCAGGTCACGCGTCGGCGGGTGGAATGGGACAGCAGCTTTCCGTGGACACGAGTCAGAGGATGCTGCAAGCGGGAGGCGGCATGGCGCGCAGTCCTTCCTCAGGCGGCAGGTTAGTGCTGCAAAACAAAACAAAAAAAAATTTAAAAAAAAATAATAATAAAAAGCAAAACAGAAAAAAAACCCAGAAAAATCAGAGTTCACACTCCAATTCATTCGCTGTACAATGCATTCTGCGGTGGCGAGCGGGACACACTGTCATACACCGTCGGTCTTGTTGATGCTCAACTGTCCTTTGCGCCAAAAACCAAAAGAAAAAAGACAGGATCCTTGATGAGTTGAAACATGTCTCCCAGAAGAAAGCAGACTTTGTGACAGGTTTGGCCAAAAAAAATCCTTACGACGGAAGACTGAGCACAAAGATACCATCGCACATGGAAGGGCTGTTCGTTGTTTTTCCGAGTCTTCATCAAGGGAAGGAGCCTAATTTCCAGCCTTGAGTTCATATCGATGTCTGGTTGTAGCGTGTATAATCGAGTTAGCTTGATTACGATAGAAGGCAGAAAGCCAGCACATGGCCTTGTAATTCAATAACAGACGAAAAAAGCTTTTCTTACAATTGATAACAAAACACAGACTTGAACTTGATTGTGAGTGGAAGCGAATGCTGAGAGTGAAGTGCCTTTTCAGTTGAAGACTCGGCTTTCCCGCGCTCTACAGGCAATTGCTGCCTAAATGCTAATGTCTTTGCCGGTGGCTTCGTGTCTGTGGGATTTATCCTCCATTTCCGTGTGCTTAGAGCACAAGAGAGTTATCCATTCTGTGTATCAGCTGAACGTCTACAGGATGCAACAGAAGATCAAAAGTTATAATCTTAGGCTGGTTGTTTTGCTTGCTTTTTGAGGTTTGTCGTTTTGCATATTTTCTGGCTTTCAGTGGCTGCTCCAAAAAGAAACAGCGCAAATCAGATCATTCTGAGAGAAGTGCTTCTGGAAAACTATGGTGTCACGTTCTGCTACCTTACTATTGTTATTTTGCGTTGCAGCCAAGGCCAGTACATGCAGTACAGCCCCGCGACCCCGTCCCCAGGAGCGCTCAACTCGAAGCTGTCGATGCACAGCAGCGGCCCCGTCACCCCGGGCGGGCGCTCGGCCGGCGCCAGCTCCCCGTACTTCGGACAGTCAAGAGGAGGAAGCATGACTTCACTTGGTGAGTTGGCCTGTCTTTAACTCGACAAAGTTTTCCCTTTTTGTGTGGCCGAAGGAGCTGCGTTTCGTCAGTGTCGTGTG
>JAAUYG010130788.1_pt1 | contig 14767 bp, 9 predicted proteins | sample 7278091 | NCBI WGS metagenome assembly JAAUYG01 (sample SAMN14350201, study PRJNA611818) | marine sediment metagenome | isolation source: surface marine sediment (0.6m) | place: French Polynesia: Moorea | collected 2018-08 | reverse complement strand
CTCCAGCAGTACACTAAGGCAGACCACCTGTATGGGGTATATATGTACATGTTTTCACCGATTGCACATAGTGTACGTATGGGGGGGGGGGGGGCGGGGGCCCGCCCCCCGCCCGCCGCGACCCGCCGCCCCGGGGGCTGTGCGCGCCGGCCCGGCCCCCCAAACCGACACTATGTGCAATCTGTGAAAACATGTACATATATACCCCATACAGGTGGTCTGCCTTAGTGTACTGCTGGAGGTTCTACACCAGTTGTCTTTGTGGATCAGTGCATTATATCCAAGAAAACCTGTAGTGCCAGTTTCTCAAATTGTTTGAAGCTAATAATAACAGATCCATCTTCTGTCTGCTGCTAAGCTAGTGTGCACTGACACCTGCGGACGTCTGTACAAGAAAGTCACAGTGAGCCAATTCCATTCACATGTACAGTGAAACCGATAAAGACTACCCCAAGGACCAAGAAAATGTGGTCCTTATATAATAGAAGCTCAAACTTAAAGACCATGGACAAGACTAATTAAGATCACAAATGGGACTGCTGTAAACTGGTTTTAATTCACTGTGAGGTGGTCTTATTTTTGAGACTACTAAACAATGCCGTTTTGGCACAGCAGTGGGAAGTGGTCATTATGCCAAGATGGTCTTAATTCTGAGGTGGTTGTAAGGTGAGATTACACTCTACACAGAGGGACTTCACACACAGATTCTATAACATCAAACATAATTCCCCTGGGATCTGTTAAAATATGGTCCTTATAAGCAGGTGGTCTATTTTACAGGTTACAGTGGTCCATACATTTTCAAAGACCACTTGTTCAGCCAGTAAAATGCCTTTAATTGAAGGTGGTCTTAAAAAATGGTAGGATATTTATACTGAAAGTATCAATAAAGACTGGTGTGACTGTGGTGTCAAATTGGAAGGATTGGAAAGATTCTTAAATGGAATGAATGTCTTATTAAGTCGTTACAGGGGACCACTGACTGTATAGTTGTTCTTAATATCAAGTTAGTCCGTTGGTATATATTGATCCTTTATGTTGTATAAGTGGAAATGTACTTAAAGCAACCCATTGATGTCTTAATATTTCCTTGGAATAAAACCTTGAAACCAATACCTTGCTTTGGACTCCTTCCACACCAACACAACATTTACATTATCCAGAGCTAGATCCAGAAAAACAAATCTAATGGAGTGTTCAGCTGTGCCTAAGAACTGACTACCATGTGACAACAGTGACCTGGACATGCAGACGATGGACAGTTTGAGGGCACTGGCATGCAGTATCAACAGCACACACGCCTGAAAAAACATTTCCAGAAAAAAAAATTCTGGCTCTGCCTGGAGCAGCAATTAATTCTGCCTAATTACACAGCTCCAAACCACTTAAAAAGACATCCCCCTGCAAAGTGACTAAGGGCAAAAACTAAAAGCTTTCATTTCTTCCATTCAACTTGCTACAGAGATAGTTTTCCAAGTCTGACAAAGATGCCATTGCCGATCACCATGGTGACCTATGGGACATCTTCCTTCTTTCCCCCCCTCCCCAACTCCCAGCTATGGAGAACCGAGTCAAGTCTCTTGGGGAAGCAGTCAGCCTTTTGTTTGTCATGTAAAAAGCCAATATTGGGCAAAAACTTGGCCCTAATTTATCTTGCCTGGGCCAGGAAGCCGAGAGAGAGAAGAGACATCCAGAGGCTTGCCACGAAGGGTCCACCCTGAGGAACAAGTGGTACATCGGTCATGGCTTGATAAAAAATTCTGCAGTATATCCCAGAAAGCTTAGGTCATCAATTTTTGAAGAACCCTCAGTGGGAGTAGCGACAATACAGTGAGAACTTGGGGTGGGGGGGGGGGGGGGAGGCAGTGTTACTATTCCAGGACAGGTAAGCCAAGGACAATGGATTGGGGACGCAACAACACTGTGGCAAGAAACAATCATAAATATATATATTCCATTTTCTTCTGTTCTTGTACAGGCACTGAAGGTGAAGGTCGAATCCAACATTGGCAGTGACTGATGTCCTAAATTGGCACTCTGTTAAATACATGCCGACGCATCAATATGCAATTCTTGGTTCTGCAAATTCATCTTTATTGTAACCACCTTTTTAAACTGCACAAGCATGACGCTCTTGGCTTGACTGCCCTCAGCACAGTGGTGGTGGTGGAATGACGAAATACAAAACCTTATGACTGATATTCTTACATTTTCATCATAGCAATATGCTATATGTGCAATGCATGAACTATTTACACCCAACAGCTCTACGATATTATTACATATTGATGAAACAACCCGCTAAATGCCTGCAATCAGTAGCATCGGAGATTAATTCCCGGAGAACTAGCAGAGAAAATCGCTCTCCGGGCAGACTCTGGTATTAGGCTCCTCCATATATTACACATCCAATTAACCCTGGCCCCTGCAGGGGGCAATTCTTCTAACATATATCCCTGGCCCCTGCAGGGGGCAATTCTTCTAACATATATAAGCACCGAGTATGTCATAGTAGATTAAAGGCAGTGAGTTCTGACTTAAATGTTTCCATGGCTGATCATGTGGGTGGTTGAATCCCGTTTGCAAGCCAGTACAACATGTGACCAATCAGTCTAACTTGTCCTGTGCCCAGAGTGTCTTTTCATACAAAACTGGAAGATAAACATACAAACACTACACACTGTGTTAAGCTAAAGTCAGGTTTTTGTCAAGTTTGGGACACATGAGTCACCATTGCTGTAAGTAGACAAGCCTTTAAGAATGAGGGGTGTTATAACAAGGTTCCACTGTATGAACCAGTTAAGTTGAGGAAATATACGGTGAAGGGAGAGTAAGTTGGAAACATATTATTTTCCCAAGTTCACTAATCACTTTTGCAATCTTCAACAGGCACTGTATGCCTAATGGAATGAATATGGTAACATTTTGTCAGTGACCAACCGTTAGTAGCGAGGACTGATCATTCAATCACTTGAGGAAATATTACAGGCAGATTAGGAAATCTCACCATTAACTGTAAATATTTTATGGTGGGCATTATGCAGCATAGTACTGGACTGCCACACCTGATTTTCACGGAAATCTTTTGTTAATTATAAGCCAGAATAACAACAACTGATATCCGCAATATATCAGAGATTTCTGTTTCTAAGTAAGTGCAGTTAATGGCCCTTTAATCAGTTCTAACCAGGTTGTTTTTGCACAGATTTAACTGTATTACAACAGTAGAGTTATATTCCCAAAAGTGCGACTTGAGTTTGCTACTAAGGGTTCAGTAATATTCAAACGGTGACCGTCTCTTCAACAGATGTCTATTCTTCTGACACCAAGCCAGCTGTCACCACACTGACTGGCTGTCCAAGCCGGCTGGCGTCACACTTTCTATATCAGATCAATCACCCTCAACTCAGGAATCATGCCACGATTACCCACCCTACCCCACCCCAGCCCCACAGCACCCCAATATAGGGGGCCTTGGTCGCAGAGTACGGAATCCTCAGCTATTCCGTCTATGTACAGTGTCCAGTTTGGAGAAAGGAGAGGGGAAACGGAGGGGGGTCAGAAGTGGACAGAACAGCGGATATTGCCTTTTCCTGTAGCATTAAAGCTTGGAGTTTGCAGAACCCCTGTGCAGTCGGATATTTATTCTGTCCGGATCCCCAAAAATAATTTGAGTCACTGAGCCTTTATATAAACATTCGGTTGATCACGTCTTGGTTTGCTCACTCAGTGCAAAGTTTGTGCTTCAGTGTTGTTTTAATTCATTTATTAACAGGAGATATAAGGTAGTTGTGGATTCAACAATTGATGCAATTTGTGTTGGGTACTTATAATTACTGCAGGGCGACAACTTCACCTGATTGATTTACATTTTATAGCTTTACCAGATCTAGAGCAAGTGTTCGAAATTCACCTTCATGAGCCTCAATTTGTTAGGACTGTCAGATTTTCAGATTTCTAAGTAAGCCCAAGCGAAATGAAGGAATGGAAATGAAATTATCTGTTCAAAGCCATTGAAATTATCTGTTCAAAGCCATAGGTGGCTAAACTGGGCCAAGAACAGTGGGTGGGCTGTCATGAGGTGAAATATAAACATGACGAAACTCCATCACACTGGGTTTTAATGAGACTCCAAACCAACGAATTGCAGCTGGAAAGTCGTGCGGCTCAGTAACCCTGCCACTTAGCATGCAAAAGTCAAAATCATCCCCCTGTATCATGTCGCATTCGAGTTTTGGACTCTGCAGTGTCACAGTCCGTATACAAGGTACATAAAACAAGCAGGGCATTTCCTTATCGGAAATAGGCTGCTGCTAACTGCAATCGGTTCTTCCATGATCCTAAACAAGACTCACTGGCGGAGATAGAAAGAGCACAAAACAGAAGAGATTTATCGCGGTGATTAGTTCCTTACACAGCATTACCGCCGGTGCCGCAGTGTCTCGTACGGCTCAGGAAAAAACTGTAAGCCGCATCCCATTCACTAGCTACGTAATCAGTATTTATTGTGTGAAGAGTAAGCGTTTCCTGTCTGCCGAGCATTATTATGGCAGGAAGCATGGAGCTGCAGGATTTGAGACTTGTCTCTCACAGACAATAAGCGGTATCGGTAAGACTCGACTGCCTGGCGACTGTGATAATGCCCCGGTATAATAGTCACTTCAGATCCGACAAATAACACGCAGGGTAATTAATTGGATTTTTCATAACCACTTCGAAGTGACAAGAGCGCCCGGATTGCTTTTGTCAGTAATGGGTGTAAATTTATTAAATGCACAGCCATTGGCAGGGATTGAGATGCAAGTATTTATTAACATGATTAACAAGCAGTTATATTAACGCTTATGTCTTGGAAGCTCAAAGCCTCAGGTGCACAGTGAAAAGCCGACAACAGTATCCTAATTAAAATTGTACATCAATACAATTTTTTGGTTCTGGAGCATTCGACAGTAAGCTTTAGGGTATTTAGCTGCCTGAATGTGAATCTGAAACATTAAGTTGCTATTAGAACTGAACTCAGTGGTCTGAGTGACTTATCAGTCTGGTCTTCCTTTGAGTCTTGTCTTCCTCTGAAGGAACTCGGGTTCCTCAGTCTTTAGAATGGTCTTCAATACAGTTACCGGGGTAAGTCCCCCTCTGGTAAGGACACCTTTTCTGCCAAACAATTCAGGTGTCCTTGGTGACAGAAATCATCTTCATTTATCGGTGGCACCGTCAAGTGGAATGTGTGACTCCTTTCTAGAGGGAGGAATCCTCACTAGAATCTCCTTTAGCAGTCTGGGACTACTGAATATGGACATTTTGGTTCTTCAGGGCAATTTAGGTTCTTGAGACTGTGGTCTAGAACCCTCTAAGGCTGTCTATAATGGTTCCTCAGTCTAATATCCTCTTTTCAGGTAATTTGGATGGTTAGGGTAATTTAGGTTATTGGTCACCGTAACAGTGGCCTATGAGTCCAAATTTGGTTCTTCAGTCAACATTTTATGGTAATTTTGGTTCTTCAAGGCAATTTAGGTTCTAACCTGAGTGCAATCTAGGTTCAACAGGACTGTTATCCTCAAAGCAATTTTAGGTTCCTCCATGAGCAGCTTAAACTTCTGAGGGTAATTTCTAGGAGTTAGAAAGTTTGGATTCCTACCATGACATTCTCAGTTTGAACTGGACTTGCCAATTTAGCCTCCTCACAAAAGCATGAAGGAACTCTAGTCCAGTACCAAAAAGCTGATGAGGTCACAAACTTTTGGCCCCATTTCAGGCCATTCTGAACTTTACGAACTGTTACACTTCACTTGCAATCAATTGGAATTAAACCTTATTCTTGGCACCACTGTGAAAATGGCCTCAAAATGATATTTCCATCACGCAAATTTTATGCACACTAAAAATTTAGGTTTTGGTGCTTCTTGATGATGTGACATGAGCTCGGTATTGCACTCACATGATACCTACTGGTATTTGCTATTCCAGACATGCTCTGACCTCGGGGTCTAGCTGGTTACCCCTTCTCCCTTAGTTTTTGTTTGACAATCGTCCTTAATTGCCTCCGAGGACAGAGGTTATTAATACATGTCTGGAATGTCAATAGCTGCGGCTGGGTGACAGAGTATGTGCTGTGCAAAGTGCAACTATACTAACTATCCCATTATGGGGTTGTTAAAACTGGCTCCCCATGCTTGGGAATCATATAGGGTCAAATGTACTCCTGCAAAATTATTATGGCCAGAAAACATTCAATACTGGTGACTTTTACAACTGCTATGATCCACAACATGTACAGAATGATTATTGTTATGATCAATCACAATCTCAACAGCCATTAATCTGGAGTTATGCTCTCAGCAGCAAGCACTTATGCAGCTATTTTTAACATCATAGATAAATTTATTAACACCTCAGAGAAAATTCTTTTCTATCAGTACCCATGCATGTTTCTCAGCATCTTGTTTTTCCTCCAAAGACATTTTTATCCAGTGATCCATTCTCTGTCTGCGAGACTCTGGAGACTGTCCTCTGGCGGCCTATCTCACAATGTGTCAAAGCCACTATCACTATTCACCCCTAGCCTCCGCCCAACTGAACCCCCCTCTTCTCTTCTCAACCCCAAGTCCTACTATTCCCAGTGGATCTGAACTCACTGGGCATGAACAGATTAATAAATACCACGTCAGCAATCTACCTCTGCTTGGCTTTATTGGCCATTCTCTCATTTTTTTTGGCTCATTTTTTTTTCTGTCTTGCTCTGCTCTGCAGGGAGAAATACTTGCCATGCAGAGCATTTCCAGTGCATTCATCATGATTTTGGCACCAGCAGGTGAAACCCCAGTGGCCGACCTCCCAGCCACATACAACTGCCCTGAGTGGGAAAGGCGTGGCCTCAAGTCAAGCACCCCATTGGGGGAGTGGGAGGCACATACTGGAGTTCTTTCTGGCCCATATAGAAATCCCCGGGAACTTTTATCCGACCCTTAGCCGTTGAGGATGAATGGAGTTATCACAGAACACTGCCAGCAGAAAATCCGCTAGAGGGGAAAAGGGGAATTCAACTTGGGGTTGGATGTCCTTCAAGGGGTCTCCCTGGCCAGAGAGAAAAAGGCCAAGGAACCAAACTCGGGGCTTGAAGGGTAGATATGGGTGTACAAGGCGAGTGATTCAGTTGATTGGTGTGGGATGAAGAGATCAATACAATCTTCTGAGGACATGTCAGTATTCAATATGGTTAATGTCTTAGAGACTCTTACACAAAATAAATGCTTACACAAGGCCACAATAAATGTGTTTTTAAAGTGAAAAGGTCACTTTTTGTGATAACTACATGTAGACTTTAACTATAGGCTGGTAAAATGTATACAAATGCGACAATGATATATTACAATCCAAGGTGCATTACGAGTTTACAGTCACTTAGCAGCAACCTTAATGCATTCAAAGTGTTTTTAGCTTGAGCAAATCTGACAATTTTGCATACTCTGCCTAGGATGAGCATTATCATCCATCTCCAAATCCCTCGGGAGACACTAGCTGTGCAGGTCCCCGACATTAAAATTAATCAAATGTCGCTCTTTTATCTTTCCCGCTCAAGCAACCCCATGGTACCTATCCGGGCAGCCGACGGAGCTTCATTTTCTCCCCTTCTCACTCAGGAGACGGCAGAAGAATAAGAGCTCACCCGCCACGGAGGGGGAGAAATCCTGGGATGGACGTAACCATTTTTGGTATTCCGGACGAGAACTCCCAGACCCAATTATCCAAGGCCTCTCCGCTACCAGCTCAAATGTCCACTTGTTCCTGCACAGTGACCCGAAGTGATGCCAGAAATGTGGACATCCCGCTCTGCTGCCCGGGGATTCTGGGGGTCTCCCAGTCTTGGAAGAACTACGGGCGGAGGCAAAAAGGGGTGGATTTCCAGTGATTTAAAGGGCACAATGCGGAGATCAGTGGAGGTCTTAATACTAGAAGGGACAGAGATGAATAGCTGTGAAAAGGCCGAGACTTAAGGCTTGTCTGGGTTGACCTAGGGGTGACACACCGAGTTTCAATACCAGTCATTTTCACAACTGTTCACTCTCTTGAGAACAGAACTCCATGGATGATTCAAGATAATCACAACAACCTGTGTACTATAATATTATCTAAAATGCATGTGATGCTTGACAATATTGCATGCACACGCAGTAGTCCCCCTCTAATAAGGACAGTCTTCTGCCCAAAAATTGTGTCCTTGTTAGGTGTCCTTTGGTGAGAGGGAGCTCCATATGCATTCACATTACTTGCTGCCAAGAGTTTTGTGTCCTTCATAGAGGGGTGTCCTTCCTAGAGAGTGTCCTTTAAGCGACAGGGACCAAAACATTTTGGTAAACTGAAATATTTATTTGAGTTGGGCAAAATAATATCCTTATCAAACCCGATCAATAAAGCACTGGCTGACTTGAAGTAGGCTATAGTATCAGAGAACCTTCCGGCAAAATCACAGCTACCTTCGTCGCTGAGAATTTAATTCCATCAGCGATCAGATGACAGGTTCATGCCGGAATCAATTCCTGCTTGCTGATCCCAGAACTCCCCGGAGTCTCCTGTTGCCATGGAATCAACGTTACATGCCACAGTAAACATTTTGATTGAGTTTCAGGGAGGACCCATGGCGGAAGCCATATTTGACCGTTGGTTGTCTTATCTGCGTTGCGGAGTCTGGAGAGAAGTGTCTTTCCCATGGCTGCCTACTTGATGGAATGGGACAAACATGGGGCGAGTCTGGAGAGATGTGCTCCACTGCCTGCCACAGAGCAGGGTGTCCATTTCCTAAAATAATCATAAGTCCACTAGCGATCCTAAGCATGTCAAAGACAATGGTGGCAATTTATAGTTAATTTGTGTCACCTAAGCATGCGGGGTGGGGGTGGGGGTGGGGGGAGAGAGACATCTAATGGGTTAGTATAGGTTGCAAGTGCAATCCAATAGTGATGATGTTAGGATGGAAGAAACCGTTCGTGTTAAGCCGATTAGTTAGCTTAAGATCATTTCTCAAGGCTTAAAAACCGACAACTGGAGGCCCAACATTCTGGGCCAAATCGTTTGGGGCCTTCCTGATAAAATACTTGCATGGCTGACCATAGAAGGTGATGTGGACTCAGACAGTATATAAGTATGGCTGTTACAGTAATATTGGATATGTGGCAGTTACAGAAATATTGGACCATCATTATAAATGATGTCTATAATGCTGTTGCATGCGCACACATATGTGACAAACTCGCTTAAAGGTCAATGAACAATAATGTCTGGCATCTGCTTGTTTTATGCCATCATATAGTCATGTAGTATAAAGCTAGCTGAACACCTAAGGAAAAATCCACGATGCAGCTTCGAATTTTCAATACATATTACACAGTATTATTTGGTACAAAAAAAAAAAAAAAACTGGCGTCCATTATATGTATTGAGTACTCGATACATTATTGTTCATGCAGGTATCAGCTGAACTGGAAACTAGAATAGTGTGCAGGTAACATTTGGGTTTAAAGCTGAACTGTACATCTTACGAAGCATGAACTGTTCCTCACTGTCAACACAGCGATTACTCAGCCTTTCACCTTTTCAATGTACACACAGTGAACACCCAAGTGGAAACTGTAATGTAATTGCCAGTCCATGAAAATGACAAAAGCTGTTCTATTTCCACACCACGGTCTTCCACGCTTTGATGCTTGAATTGCTGCTTTGAATAACGCTTCTGCAGCCAAGAACGGTGGTGGCCCCAGAGGCTCCAATTCTCAGGCTCTGCCTTTTAAGGTGATATTACACTTAATATGTGGTGGACCAGAAAGAAGGGTTCTTTGGGGTGGGGGTGGGGGTGGGGGGGTGGCGTTGGGGGGAGGGGGGGTGAGACCAGATTCTGCCCTAGTAAGGGGCAAAAGAGTGTGAAACCCCAGTTGCAATCTCAAGTAGGGGGGGGTCTTAGTATTGCTGGAGGTCTTGCGAACTCGGACATCCCCAAATCAACCAGACAGTTTAAATTGGTGGCAATTTAAAGCTGTGCTACCTAGCAATTTAAAACATGGCCTAATTGCACAAATACATGCCCTCCCACCCTTACCCCCAGTCATGCTTTCATCTGGAAGAGTCAAAATTGCCAATGTGATTTTCAGAGAATTTAGCACTATTTAGGGAAAGCACGCACAATAGAAACATTGACTACAATGACTAGTGACACTTCCTTTTGTGCTTGATGGCATGTGGTTAAATTTTTGCTGGTACAACTTGTCAACAGTGGTAAATAGACTTCAAATCTATCAAGGATTGATGTCGATTTAAGTGCCTTTTAAAAAGTGGGACATTAGTGTTACACAGAATAAAGCCCGTATTTCCTGATACATGTACACAATTATGATGTCATAAAATTTCAACGTGGGTAGTCAGTCGACATCTTGCGGAAAACCTGAGTCGCCTGGAGCAGGAACATTGGTAAGACTCATCACAGCACAGTCCATCAGTCGTGACTGACCTTCGAACAATAGGATGTAAGTTAAACAGAATCCCAGGAAAATTTATATATAAATATGGTAGTAGCTCACATGGTTCATGAAATCAGATCTTCTGAACTGCATGTGACTCAGTGACTTTAGGCTTTAGGGATTTTAGAGTCCGATAAGAATCAATCAAATTCAGCCATTTGTACATCTAATCGTGACAGTTTGGGGGGGCCTGTGACCTATGACCAAGCGTACCATATCAGGATATGTTTTGCAACGTTATTTCAACGTATTCTGATGGGGTACACTTGGTCATAGGCTGGCCCAACACGTTGTCATGATTAGATTTACGAATGGCTGAATTTGATCTAGCTATAATCTAATATCCGACTCTAAATCCCTAAAGTCACTTAGAGCCTACAGATTGCTATGCGTCATAATTTGAAAATATTAATCTGTATCGCTCAGAAGAAATTGTCACTTTTTTTCCTCTTCAGCAGTTATAAACATTGAATTTAAAAACTAATACAGTAATATTGTGTCAAGCTCTTTAAAGTCTTGCTCTTTTGATATTCTTTAGCTCAGAGTGCAAACGTCACAACGACGACTGTCGTGACAAGTATGCAACGATCACTTGTCTTACTAATATGATAAAATCTTGGGGAGATTTAGGCAACCCACCTCCCTTGCAACGTTACATACCAGCATTACTATTGTCATTATGACACACGTCATTGTAAGCTCCGCAAACGGTTAAAGGACTTCCTTTTAGCTGACAATCCAAACATTATTATACAGAAATGGATGGATTTTTTCCCTCCCGCAGGTACTTGAACCTGGTTGGGTGAAGGGTGCCGGGGCTCGGGGTGATTTCTATGGAAGGCCTTTGCATATTTATCCTCACATGCATGCTTACATTATTGGGAGAGAAGCGAATGCGAGCCACAAAAGGCCCCCGAATTTCATTATGCAGCAAGAACTTCCTTGAGATGATTCTTTTGAGAGATCCCAAGCAAAGGGGCTGAGGACCGATATTCAGATCGGAAAACCTCAAGAGAGATTCCTTAAGACTTTCATTCCATCAGCCTGACAGTTTCTCTGACTGTACATACATATACATGTACAGCAACACAGTCAAACCATGCTTCCCGAGACTTGCTGCGTGAGGTGTCAGAATTTAGGGAGAATCGAGTTTTCCTTTGCATGGACCACAGACAGGGATGATGAGAGAATATTCTGCAGTCTGAGGCTAAATACATCCTGCAGAATATTTCAAACACAGCTGAACTCTCTTTAACAACTGTTGGATCAGTTATATTTTTTTTTCAATATTTGGGTAAAAGACTGACCTATCTTATCAACAGGGATTGATGATTTGAGAAATTTAAGCCTTTAACCTTCAAAATGCTGAGTTATTTGCAGTTATTTTAAATTAGTGCATCCTGCAAAGAGTTTACTTACTGTTTTCTTTTATTCGTACACATGCTGGTGTTTTTACTTTTAAAGAATTTAGCATTTACCAGGCTAACATTTTAATATTATTTGGGTTTATATGGAACTCCAAGGTTTCTGCCTGGTCTTCTTCTTCTTTGCACTGAAAGCACAATTCTTCTCAAGTTCTGCTGTGAAAGAGCACTAGCATAATTGGTGGCTTTTGGGGCCTCACAGAATAGCTGCCTCCGGGTCAAATCAATGCTAAACGAATTACACACGCAGGGGGAAAAGAGACGGAAGGCAAAGGAGAGTATCGAAGGAGGACAGTCAAAAACAAGCCAGCTCAGGCATGCCATGGTGAAAGACGGCCTGGCTAATGAACAGGACACGTCTGGAGTAGGATTCGGAGCTGGAAGGTCCAGCAACTCGGCACAAAATGGCGTCAGACAGCCAAAGGCCACTGCTAAATAGTGTGGACGTAAACCAGTTTGCTGTTCGGCCGACTGACCATTATCTCACCGAGAGTAAATGTAACTTCAGTGTGGGTTTTGGGAATCACCGGCTTGCATGTTAGCAACACGTCAAAGCCTTTCTGGTGAGTAAGTGGCCCACAACACGCAAGCATCGCATCCCCGTTGAGGTAGCACTCTTATCAGGTAGACACACATTCCGAGTTTTTCTCTCACTATATATTTTTTTAAAGTCTCCCATTTTATGACCTAAGAAGAGAGACTCATCCTTGAGTCCCGGGGTTATTCCATTATCATCCCTACTCCAGAGAGTCATTTACTGGCACCCTTTACTTTCGCATTTGGAGCCAATGTCGGGGCGGGGAAGACTGAGTGCATCGCCCTGCGAAAAATAATCTTCGCTGCTATAAGGGATCTCCTACGTTTACGATTAGCTCAGTGCGGGCTGTCATCACACCAGTCCTTGTCATAAGCTCAATTCTCTTTTTTGCCTCTCCTCTCTTCTTTGCCTCACGATTCGCTCTTCACGAGAAGGAGAGTAGTAGAGAAGATTGGAGAGCTGATAACACTGGTGCTCTATACTATCATCTACGATAGTCACGGCTAGGCACTGGTCCTGGATTCTTGAAAACACCTAACATGGGGCCAGGTTTCTGGATTTCGGGAAAAATCTTAAGTCTAGAAATGGATTTCACTAAACACCTTGACAACTATTATCTTGCTTAAGAACACTCTAAGTGGACTTACAATGTTTTAAGAAAGCAGGTCCTCAGATTTTTAATATTTTAACAACATTCTGGTACCTGAGGTTGGGTTTTCTTTTTATGGTAAATCTTAAGTTTTGTCTTTTCTTAAGCACTTTTCAGCAATCCTAGCCCTGTAGTTACGCCAGCGCCATGCTGGAGCCGGTGACTCTCTGGCGTCTAGGCATCCTCATTTAATGGCAATAATCTAAGCTGATGAAAAGACTGGCAAAGATATTGTGGGGTTAGGTAGACAGGTTATTAGTTTGAGTGAACATGACCTTCTGATTATGACAACAAAATTTAGCTAGGGTTCAGTAAGTTACAGACAGTGTTGCTGACAGGACCGCTGGTAAAATTTGGTTCTTTCAGTCCAGATGAGTTTCAATGTATGCAAGTGTACTGGGGGCAAATGCCAAGCAAAGGAAAAACCACTTTAGTGGCTTAATGAATATGTATAAATGTATGAGTCTCCAGGAAGAAGTATCTAAAGAATATATCCCAGAATTCCATGGAATTAATAAATATATACAGACATCACTGATTTGGATAAACTGTGACAAGTGCCATGCGTGTGTTATATGCAAATGCAAAATGAAGTCAAAATGTTCTTAGCCAAAAGGGAAATCAATGAATTGACAATAGTTCGAAAATGGTTTAGCTGTGAGAGGGGCCTTGTGGTCTCAGCCAAGTCCAAAGCTGATGTGGTTGCTCCCAACGGGGCTGGCCTATGTAAAGACGTCTTTAAAGTTTATGAAACCGAGGCCTCAGGAGTTCTTAAAATAAAGCTCGCGTCTAGGAGTCCGATTCTTGGGAACTTCTTGATTACTTTCTTCAGTTAATTTTTAGACTTTATGGAATCTTTTTGAGAACTCCAAGCCTGTGTCCAGATAGGTGCGAGTTTCATTCAACAGAATCATGAACATTTGCTATTCCTGATGATTAGTCAAAAATCTCTAAAGCATCAAGCTGCATGTGCTTACCTTCCTCTCAGTCATTGCATAGATATGGCTGCCGCTGCGATCGAAGGTCATGTCTGCGTTGACAGCACTTCCTTCCTGCAGCGTTACATCCTCGTAGTTTGTGGCGCTTGTCCCCGACTCGATTACAACCTGAAAAGGAACAAAAACAGCTTAGAAAAACTTGTGGCTAAACCTGGGTTTAAATGATAAATCTACATAAGTCATGTGTGTGACACTTGTACAAAACTGAACAGTGTACATAGTAAATGACTAAAGTCGAATGCTACAATATTTGCTCCAAGGATTCACACACACAAAATATTTGTACAAAATAGAAAATATTCTTGTTTTGTTTTTTTGTTGTGGGGAGGGGGAAAAATATATATGTTGACATGTTTACCTTTTGAGGAGTTGAACAAAGTGCAGTGTGGCGCATTAATGCTGGACCACTAGACTGAGGCCAGTGTTCCTAAGTCTGGTCTAGTGTTACTGACTGGACACTAGACCTGCTGGTCTAGTATCACTTTTTGATGCCAGTATTTTAATTTTGTTTAGTATGATATAAAAACATCATTTCACAAGTATTTGTCAGCTGAACAAGTTGCTGCTCATGGTGTCATTTAACAGGTGAACTACAAACATTTTGTGGGCCACATCAATCTATACTACATTTGCATTTGTACCAGCATGCT
>JAAUYG010099100.1_pt1 | contig 14772 bp, 11 predicted proteins | sample 7278091 | NCBI WGS metagenome assembly JAAUYG01 (sample SAMN14350201, study PRJNA611818) | marine sediment metagenome | isolation source: surface marine sediment (0.6m) | place: French Polynesia: Moorea | collected 2018-08 | reverse complement strand
TGTGTAGGTAATCATGTCATACTTAATTAACCATAGATATTGTTTTAGAATAGCTATCATTTCAAGACAAAATCCTTGGAATAAAATGCATAACACCCAATCTATGGACATTTGAAAAAAAATATAGAATTTGCTGTCCGTGGTAGTTGATAATTAGGCAGTTGGTAAATATACTTAATAATTAAGTAGTTGGTAAAAGTGCCTGTGACTACTGACCTTTCATAAATTTCAGTGTTGTTGTCAATCACAGTTATAGGGAACTTCGTGTACTTTCATTAGTAGGGAGTATATCAAAGCCCATGTCCAAAGTAAAGATAACTATCTTCCACACTTGTACATCCATGCATATCCACGGATAATTAAGCAGTGAGTGCCATGTTAACAACTAATGTGTTACATGTCCTATCAGTTTGTAGCACATAAAAGACCAACTCCACCTTAGAGTACATGTCCTAGCAGTCTGTGGCACACATAAAATATCCGCCTTAGTGTAACATACCTTCCTGAACAACCTAGAGTGTTTTACTAAATGCTCTCTCTCTCTATTGCAATGAACAACGACTTTCTGTCTGTGGCCTTCATTTTAATAATTGTATATAATAAAGATGTTTGGTCGTTAATGTACATGTCCTGTTGTTGCAATTACATGTAAGCCTTTTCTTGGTGAATTGCAGGGATTTTTAAAACGGATACTATCGATCTGATACTCAAACAGCAGTACTGCTCTGATAAAAGCTGTCTGTATGATCACGAAATCACCCACCTTAAAACGATCAAACTTCATATGTTCAACCAGGCGATCATCAATTTTCGGCACAACGAATACAGCCTTGTGTGTAGCCCTTGAAGCCAGGAAGACTCGGTAACGTGGGTTGGCGAGATTCCGTACAGATCCCATATCTTGAGACGTCGTTGGCAGAATGAAAATGCAGACAGGGGCATCGAGGCCGATAAAATTGTCCACAGTGTCAACGACAATCCCTGCATGGGGGAAGGGATCAGCAGCAGCCTGGAATGTGATTTTTGGCATCTGCTTTCCTAACATAGCCTTGCAGTTGATGATGGTCTCAACGGAGAAGTGTGCTTGGTCCATAAATATAGCAATATCTGATGATTGGTAGCTTACTAGCAAGTACCGGATGTATTTCACAAGCTCATTCTTAGGCGTGTTTAGGAAGACGTCAACCATCGCGATGCACTCTACATCATCCCCATTATCGATGTTTGCACATTCTATTTTATAGTGAGTTCGCCGAATATCTTCTGCAGAAGACTGTATAAATGAAACAACTTTCCTTGTACTGCGGTAGATTTCGGTCAGAGGTAATGACACTGGCTCCTCCTCTAGCACTTCTCGTGTAAGATCGTGAATGCATTTTTTCATGGCTTGCTGTCTCTCTCGATCAAACGACTGACAATCGTTGTCAGCAAAGACGAAGAGGGCCATTTCTCTGTTGTCCTTCAACAGGTGGAACAGTTCTTTCATGGCAGAGTTTGAACATGAGAAGTTGTGACTATCGTCAATGATGACGCATGTTTTATTCCGGAAAGTCCCAGTGTTGATTTCGGTGATGAGGTCATTGTCACACTGAACAAGTGTTCCCCTGACCATATTGAGACGCAGGAATTCCAGAAAGGGCTCGGTTGTGCAAATATAAACAGTTTTGTCTCCACTATGCATTTTGTAGAGTTCGGCAGCGATCCACGATTTACCACAACCAGGCGGTCCTTCGATGTAGTTAACCTTCCCTCTGTGCATCAGTACCTCAGCTTGCCTTGCTGAAAGTAGAACACCAGCTTCATCAAATGCGTAACGTGTCAGTGGTGTTTCTCGAGACAGGATAACCATAGAAAGAGCTCGTTGTAGGGTTTTGAAACTGACAGGGTCTTCGCAAGAAAAGTGGTGTAAATGCTGTTGCATCTTGGCTGATTCCACCTCTATTGGCATCTGTGTCCTAACGCAGGGGGCAATTAACCCACATTGAATGAACAACGTCGGAAGACCTTGAGACGAGTTTCGAACAAGCTGATATTTTACCATACGGCCGGTAATCATCAAATATTCCATGGCTTCGTTAATGTTTTCTTCGTTAACGTCAGCAACAATGGTCCAAAATGTTACTTGTCCTTTCTCTGTGACTGTCAGTATGTCACAAATGTGCCCTGGTGGGCGTTGGTATGTCTTGCTGCTCGATACTATAGACCTCCATGATTTGCAAACAATTGCAAATCCCCCAACATTCGTTTCTGTTTCACATGTAGCTAATACACGTTCCATGTCGCTTGCTGACTGGAACATGTATTGCAATTGATGCCTGTCTGGTGTCACTACCATCGGTGACTTTGGCTGCAGCATGCTGCAGGAGGTAAGGATTTCACTCGTGTTTACCTCCTTGACATTTACAAACTTCTCCCAGCCATACTTGTTCTTTGCCCAGTTCAGTGTTGGGTAGGAGGAATAATTCACTTTGTGGATAGCTTTGGCGCCATGATACCCAGCATCTTGTGAAGAGGAAGCACTCTGCAGTCCCCCCTGATGTCTAGCAGCTGCACTTGTCTCGTTAAAGTTGATCCGCTGCTGAAGGGTAGTCTGTGTATCTGTATTTTGGCTTTCAGTTTGTTCTACAGGATAGATGTCACCGTCAATGGCCAACGAGAATTCCACTTGGATGCTAGCTTGATGTGCAGCCCTAGATAGCAGAACCAAGGAACCCCATGATCTCTCTGTGTCAAACGTCTGAGTAAACTCTATGAATGAAAAGAGGTCTCTGGAAATTCCTGTTCTGTGGCTAACCATTTGGAGGAATCGTGTCCCGAATAAGTCTATTTTCTGCTTGGGTACCGGATCATTGCCTTGTCTTGTCAGATAGATGACTCCGCCACATGCGTTGTAAAGAGTGCCAAATATTGCTAGTAGATGGTGGATGTTGGAATCAAACTGTGGATGCTGATACGGGTTGATGGAGATCGTGAATGCATATTCACCGCATGTTAGATTTTTTGGGGTGGCAGTTATCTTTTGCAAGTCACAGATGGTTGATACAGCGGGACTAGTCTGGAAACAGTAACATGTGACAACGCGACCATAATGATAGTCTTGTGGCGTACAATTTTTAGACATACATACACTGTTACCTCTGTATAAGTCAAGTCTCTATATAGCCTAATTCCGTGTCAGCTCTAAATTACTATTCGCTGACTCTATAGCCTCATTTCATATCCAAATGTGTTCTTGATATTTCAGTATACCATATATATAGTTTAAGAGATTATGATTATTTCTATTTGTTAATGCGATGGTGCCATTTTTCTTTCCAAATATCGATACCAATCGCACTGGTTAATTTTACAAGCATATTTTAGATGAGGGACAGCTTACTAGAAATATAAACTGGAGAGGGACGCTTTTTACTTCTAGTTAAATTTATTCCCTGCAACCAGAAATATTTATTCTCGTATCAGACAATAACAGTGCAGTTTAATTAAGCAAACACGGAGAATTCGTCAAGAGCATGGGAAATTTATTTAGAGATATTTCCATAATGTGTATTTTTACGCATTATGTTCCTATATAACAATTCTTGCTTTTCTAAAATAATGAAAAAGAAATGTATCTGACAAACAAATAATTGCAGAGATATGGTCGAGTGCTGTAAAGGATGTTTTAAGATGTATAGGCAAGTAAGTAAAAGTTTCCGTAAACTGTGATTGCATTAATCCTTGTAGGCCATAAGGATGCATTTGAGTTTTTGTGTCTTAATATCGAATATACTTACCTCCACCATTGCCCCGTTCAGCAGGATCCGGCACTGCTCAGAAAGACTCTTGGCTAGGTCCACTTTGTCAGAGACATTGCTGCCAAGCACTGAAACATGGGATATCTGGCTTCCCAAAAGGAAGGCATGGCCTGATTGAAAGTCCCGATCACTGCCAAGTGTCTGAAATACAACTTTCACAAGCTTTAAGACCAGTTCCTCATTTTTGTAAGGTGCAAACGCCCCTTCTTCTTTGAGGCCTGCCTTGATAATGATGTGTTTCACAGCGGCCGTGTTGACAGAAATTTTGCTCTTCTCATCCTCATTGTATTCTGCTCTCTTTTCAGAGGGAAGCCATATGTGAGCATACCGCATAATCCTTTCTATGGATTGCTCTTGTGGCTGATTACGTTGAATGTGAGAAATCAGCTTCTCAACATCATCTACTCCTTGACCTTTCGATGGTGTGGGTTCTTCGTTCACTTGGTTCCATCGCTTCAACAGACTGCAGATTATTTTGCATAGCATCAGTGCTTTCTTCACTGGTGCCTCATCTGAGAGACACCTCAATAATTCTGCTTCAAATTGCGCCGTGGACACTCTCCAAATGTTCTCCATAGGGTCTGGGATAAGATGAACAGGGATCTGGGGAAATTGTTTTCTGGGATTTTGAGCGATGAAAGGACGGATAATCTTCCTTATTTCATCTTGGATCTTCCTGTCAGTTAACTCGATGCAAGGTGTCACGTCCCAGGTCAAAAGGGATTCTTCACCGGTAAGAAACTGAGATGTAGACGCTGGTCCATTGTATCTAACCCCACTGTAAGCAGCATATCCTTGTCGAAGCCGCAACCTTCTGGCAGAATTATATCCACCATGACGTAAAGAGTTTGGCAGGTCCATTTGTGATATCAGTTGGCTGTAGGTGTCCGCAAATTCCTCCCTAAGTTTTCGTGGCATTACTTTCAATTCACGAGACCCTGTTTTTATGAATACTTTGTAGAAGCCAGCTCGCTTGGTCTTCTTGATGATGAAGGGCCCATCTTTCATATCATAGAGACTGTCCACTTCGTTCACCTTCCCCACTTTACTGCCATCCCAACAAGAGCCGATATTTTTCAATTCTCCCGGCAGGTTGACATCTTCATACTTAAAGTGCTGGAAAAGTTCCTTCCCTACATTGTCACGATATTTGCCAAAGTCTGTAACAATGGTTTCAGCCGCTGGAAAATTGACTGCTTCTTTCTCTAGGTTGTAGATATCCACTGATGCTACCCATTGCTCGAATTTGCTCGATGAATATCGCTTAGGATAAGGCCTGCGGCATTCCTGCTTCGTCAGAGTTGATATCTTCACATCCTCCAGTGATTTGTAGTACTGCGCCGTGGTCCTTTCGATGTCTGTCAGACCAATATATCATGCGTTGTGTTTATTTAATATGTCACAGTTTTATGTATATGTAATAAGATCTTGCGAAAGGTATAAATTAAAATATATTACTACAATATATTTCGAGACAAAACGTGTAGTGAAAGCATTACAAACAAATAGATTGATTAGCATTGAACTTAGAACTAAAACCTGTTCAAATCTACTTTGGCGTGCAAGAAATTACGACATTCGTTGCATCACACTTTTGTACCATTATGCGAGTTTGCTACACACGTGGCATAAAAGGAAATGCTGACAGCATTGGTTTAAGAAAAATGCCAGAGTGCCGTTATGTATGGGGCTAGAGTAGGTAAAGGACAACAAGCTATGTATTACATGTCAATATGCAAGAAAAGGGCAGCACGGAACACCCTACCTGTCTGGCTGATATCATAGTCTTCACCCCCAATGGCGCTACCCGCAGTCCTTGCACTCCCACTTAGACCACTGCCCATGTTGTATTATTGTGTAGACACTGGAGTCTGTAAAGACCAGATATAGACTGTATAAAAGTGGGCATATTGATAGTGCAAAACAAACACATTGTTATATTGAGAATACTCTTAGAACTCAGATGTTCTTAAGGATAGTTACATTTAAGGTTTACCATATTTAAGACGAACACAACGACAAATGGTTATGGTGCGCCATATCCAACTTTCCGCCGAATACATGTACGACAATGTCTTTTACCAGGTTTATTTGCTCAGTGCAGTAATCGACTACGGTATATCGTGGTACCGAGGGGTATATATTTTACAGCGAGACAGGAGATAGAAAAAAGTACGGCAATAACCTAACATGCAAGGATACACACCGCCAGATAAAAGCACAATCAGTTGTCTTCACAGCCTAGTGGTTAGAGTCCTGGTAAGCTGGGCTTCTGTCTCATATGACAATGGGCTTTTCAGCTGAGGTACTTTTTCTTAACGTACAGGTTCCAATCCCTCCCAAGCCACAAATTAACAAAGTTATGTGTTTTATTGGCCATCTGGCCGAAACATACCCCACGCTACCACGCAACACATGACCCAGCGGAGCAGTGAGCTTCGAATGCGTACCGTCCAATGTCCCATCAAGGATCACATTTTTCCAAATACTTTTCTATCCCTTTTCTCTGCTTTCAATACCGAAGATCAACAAGAGGCCAAGGGGCCTTGGCCTTGTTTGGTCACTCGGCAAAGAATAAAAAACAGTAGTTTGTACAATGTACCAAACAGCCATGTAGCCACTAGTTACATGTAAGTCACTATATACCTGAGGTGACTACATGTATATGGTCCGAATCAGAAAAAAATCGAATTATAAGAATCAGAAATGCATTGAATTACCTCGCACTGATCTTGAACACTTAACAGTCAAGGTTGCCCTGTATACACTAAATAGGTATCCCTGAGGTTAACTGTTAGTCCATTTCGCTCTACGACCATAGCTTTGTGAGATGCAAGGTTGTCAAAAATCTGAAATGCACTGAAAGATCTTAGAAGGACCTTAAACATTCCTATATGTCAAAAGTACTCCATATGCAGTAAACACTTATCCAAGAGCTGGAACCATTTGATTTCGGAAACAATTCCCGGGGTAAGGGCGTGAGTTGAGGGGGGCAGGGTGGCCAACATTTTGGTAATTGATAAGAGATACAATAGGACAAAACTAAACTGATAAACTGTACGAGATAGGCATATCTTTACCATTAAACATTAATATGAAGTCACATATACAGAGGTAATAGCAAGATCAGCTTCGACTTTGATAATTCTGGGGTGAATAGAGGCGCAAAGTAAAACTGTAAAATACACCTGAGATCTTTTATTACAGCATATGGCAGCAAAAATCCTATGTGGTGCATGTTTAATCAGTCCTGAAGTTTAAAAGAATACAACGGCAGCTTTAAAAAGAAACTCAAGTCAAAAATCTACCATGGCTATAACATGGTATATTTTCTAAACATGGATATGCCTCCTTTCGTGGTGTTGGGCTGTCGGAATTTGGCATCACGAATCTTTCGGGAAATGATTTAATTAATTCCACATACAGTGATACATGTCGAGGAAATTGCATGACGGTGAGGGAAAGATAAGCTGTCACAGCCCATGGTTGCAGTTATTTTTATGTCTTCTAACAGTCTTCTAAAAATCTTTATGCACACATTCGTCTGCCATCCATGGCCCCATCACCAGATTTTAAAATACAGATATCATAGGTTCGCGGTTGCTTGGTCGGCGAATAGCTGAGCATTGAAAAGTATTGAGATAACCGAAAAAAACTCTTGAGTTGTGCATCATTTCGTATTTAACACCCTAGATTCCTATGGATATATATCCGCTCTACATGTTGGTAACTTATTAAAATCCTGTCATCTAGAAACAACCAGGTTTCAAAACCACCTCAAAATACCATTTCTCCCATTATCGTTCATCTTTTAAGGATGTGAAATAAGTGCCTACTGCCTGCACGTATATGTCTATCGATGCCTTGTTTGTGTACACATGTTATGAAGGTCACACATAGGTAATTCTTATATCTCTTCAAATGCCCACTTCGGCCCTATGTTACTACATGTACTAAACACTAGGGTGACTTTGAAAGGTCCAAATCAAGGTCACACATAGGTAATTCTAAGTGGTAATTCTTATATCTCTTCAAATGCCTACTTCGGCCCTATGTTACTACTAAACACTAATGGGAAATAATAAATGTTCAGTCCAATTGACCTAGAGTGACTTTGAAAGGTCAAAATCAAGGCCATACATATTTCGAAGCCTTCTATTTCGCAAAGGAGCCTAGCTAGGCCCCATTTTACTGTTAACATTAATAGGAAACCATATAAATGGAGTCATTTTGGGCTATCATATTTGATCTTAAGAGACCTGAAAATGACAACATTACGGTAACTGAGACTTTGAAGTCTTATATGTATATGGCATGAAGGAGTCTAGTTATGACACAATTTACAACCAAGCTTTAAAAGGAAATCATCATGTCTATGAGAAGCCCAACTGGAGTATCAGATTTGACTTAGAGTGCTCTTGGAAGCTCACAGTCAAGAACATGGAAAGTTTGAGTGGTAATAAATCTGTATGTTGTAAGTAAATTTGCCAGTATTAATATGGTTGACATTATTCTGAATGTCAGATAAGGTAGTTTATGCGAGGGCTAGGTTTTCCGGTGTCCCAGCGGTCCTTTTTCAACAAAGGGCTCATGTATACTTTCTGGCTTAATGCCCGTTCTCATTCACATATTTCAGGGCAATGACTCCAATTTGTAAGCACAGGCGGTTTAAGCTTCTTTGTCGAGTTTATCGACCAATACTAAATCTGATATCTCCGACTTCAGTTCCCCACTGGCAACCATTGATTTTTCACTGTTGATCCCGTTGCCTGTGACTGAATAAACAAAGGCTGATCTCTTGAGTCTCTTCTGGACTATGTTCTTGTTTTTTGTTTGTTTGTTTGTTTTTCTTATTAAGAATTATAATTTAACTATTCATGGCATCTGTCATATTATGCTTTCTGATGCCGGTTCTGTTTCTGAACACGTGGGGGACAGGTTGGAAGTGGACCAAACAGATACGTGATATTATAAATAGTTGCATCATGATTTTTATATAAACGGTGTATGTCTATAAGTGTCGATGTTATGTTAAATATATCTGGTGGCAAAACTTACGTATGAGTGAATCAAAATGTAGACAGTCACGGCGACCTACAGCTACCTGGTACATCTGGTCTATTTTTTTGTCTCCACTACCTTAGATCGACATTAACTTTATATTCTCTATTAGAACAGTTCTTACTGACGGAGGAAGTAGCTGTGCCTACAGCATCGGCTAACGTCGTTTTGAGTAACTGGTATCGTCCAATCAGAAACCGTCGCGTCCAGGACGTTGTTTAGCGCTGTCGTTATTGTAATGTTTACACGGTGCGTTAGATAGACGATACCAAGTGATGGTTACACGTTTGAGAAACACTCCGTTGCCTTACCAAGTTACCATGTAGGGAAGGGGCGTAATGCCAAAGGCGTCTAGTGGTAAAAGAAATCAGCCTTATGCGTGCTCGAGTAACGGCTTTGGTAAGCCAGAATACAACTTTCATGTTGACACCGTTACGTGACAAAGCGAGCAATGCCATACCCTACTGTGGCGTGGGTCACAGACACGCTCGCTATGAAAACATTCTATTCTGCTACACCGGCACAATTTTAGCTGTTTTCTACTGACTTGGTAAATGTACGTGTTCCTAAAACGTTATCAATATTTTAATAATCTTCGCATATACAACCAGGCTTTATTGATGCGTTTGGTTGTAACATCCAATAGGCAGTGTGAATCAGGCAGATATGTAGCCTCAGCCTTTGACACACACACAAAACCCTATAAGATTTTATATTCATATCTGTTCATCATTTAGTAAACACCTCATCTTCATGTCAGAGAAGAGCCTTTTGGCTAATGTTTGTATTGCATTGTACCCGACGTTAAATAGATTTTTGCTTACTTACTTTCTACTGTTGACATTGTTTATATAAGGGATAATACACTCCGACCCCAAATCGTACTTTAAATATTACGAACTATGCCACAGGGCGTCAGTGGCAATACTTCAGTTATCTCCTGTATCTGTTGTGCTTAATGCCACTGTTTTAGAATAGGTATTGTCTTAAACAGGATCCCGGGCCAGTGACACTAGTAACTGGGCCAGGGTATATTTACAATAATTGCTTTGTATGAAAAATGTAACATGTTTTCTACAAACGACTGCAAAGGTCTCTGTTACCAGGGCAAACAAAAGATGATAGCTTCATTTCATTATAACCATAAATTGTAATCAATTACTTTTGCATATAATATCGCAAATGTATTTTGTTACTTAGCTTGGTTAAAGTGTATACTATTAAACGTTAAACTATGTAAAGATAATTGCAACTGTAATCATAATGGTAGAAGGTAATCGGAATCGATTACACTGTTTAACGCTGGCACCACAGTTCGTTCCCCTACATGACGACGCCAAGACACGTTGTGACGTCAGGTAACCAAGTTAAGAAAGGTAAGAAAGGTAAGGTATATACTAAATGGCTATGTACCGGATTTGACTAACATTAATTGTGACATTTCAAGTCTCCAAGTACTAAAGTACATGCTATACATTTACTACTAACTTTCGAGTCAAAGTCACAGGCCGATTTTCAGAAAGATCACACGGAATAACCCCCAGGTGCCTTCAACGTGTCTGGGATGAAATAACCCTAGGATGTTTCGTGCCAATGTCCCAATTACTGTTAACCAAGTCGGTTTATTTATTTTTGTTGTTGCTAATTTTAGACTTACAGAAAGCTAAAGTAAGGTTTCAAAGCGTACGATTTGAAAGAGTACGATATAACACAGTGCATAAGTACAAGTACACACATAAACTAAACATGCCACATTGAAAATATCATTCATTTGTTAATTTTCTTACAATGGTTGACACTTGGCAAGTTTCTGAGGTGACATGGCAGGGACTTAAAACGCGCCGGCGCCTTGTACATGTATACGAAGAATTTCTAGTAGATCGCCACGTACACATGTGCATGGCATATTTAAAGCCGTGATTCTATATTTGCTGAAGAGGTCAAAGCATAATCAGATAAATAAGCGGCTGCGTGGCCATTACCGCAATTAAAACTGACTAAATTTATCTGTTCTAGCCACTCAGCCCACATATTTCACACTCAAAAAGAAATTTAGTGTTGTAATCCTGGCATCTCTGTTCGTGAAACCTTTATCTCTTCAGCAGAGCTGCGTGGTGCATGATTCTATTGATAGACTGACGGAGGATTGGGTAGACGGGAATTCTTATACTTATACTGTAGATTACTCTATAGCATTAAATCGTTTTCCACATGCTTGTTTCTTACCTTGTTCTGGTGTCTAAGTCTATTTGAAGGAAGAAGACCGTAACAACATCAGCTGACAGAAGTTTCGCACTTAAACACGGACTTCCAGCCGCTGGATGATCAGTCACATTCTCTTGCAGCCATCTTTCCGTGACTCTAAGGGTGTCTATAGTCTACACTGACAAGACACCAGGGGAAGTACCCACTGTGCAATCCAAGGTATACTCAGCCACATTGTGCTCACAGTTTTGGTTAGTATCCCGGAAAGAAGTCGCTTCGGCTGTGGCAGGTGCTGCTGAAATAGGAAAATGTAAAGTTTATATTTGTGTCAAAACAGACTGCAAACTCTGGTTCAAGTTTTGCATTTACAAATTACCGTTACTATAATTTAAAATTATTTCGTGTATGTATTTCTTTGTGTGATTATACAGGCATATGATAAGGAAAACGGCTCTACGAAACACATTGCAATGGCTGGAAAACATGTCTCGATAGTCAGTCGACACTACTGTGGTTAGTGACTACGAAATGTTGTTTGTCACATTGATGAAATTTGGAAGGGAATTCCAAATTTGGGTCGTTAGTAATAACACAATTACCATAAGACTACACAAGATTATTAATGGATTAAAGCCCTAATATGATCTCATACCGGAAACAGTGAGTGTGCCTGCCGTGAATCACACAATGCTGCATATGCAATAGGATCAGTGCAGCACAGACTTATTGTCTTTTCTGTCACAAATCAACTGTCCATGCTGGTCCGCATATTATGCATGTACACACTGCTTCCTTTCGTGGCCAGTCCACATTAGTGGACAGTGCATTTCATTTCTGCCTCGGCGTCGCCAAGGCAGCAGAGACTTCCAGTCAGGCGTGACGGTTGGTTGGCATAGTAAAATCAATACCCGTACCTATACATTATCAATGAGTCCATAATGGTAGGGTTATAGAGTGGCATTTTTGAAGCAATTCAAAATCGGCATATGTTGCATCATTTCACACTTTAAAATATTGTGTTGGATTTGAACCTCGATCCCACTCACTTCAAATGATGTACCAAACGATCAAGAAAGGTGCGGAAATCTGTTTACACTTTTAAATCACCCCCAGGGGATATATTAGACAGCCCATACACTTCCTCACATTTATCTACCAATCAGGCGACAGCGGTAGGGCTAAATTTGAGTAGCAATGTCTAGATGCTAACCCATCCATGGAGTTATGACACCCGCTGTGACGCAGCCTCCGTATTGACCATGATTCTACAAATGTATGCATATAAATTTATAAATTAATTAGTGTTACTCGGTAGCTGAGCTAGCTTTGCCGCTTTTGATCTTTTCAGACTAATTTCAAAAAGGTTAATAAATAAATTTTACTTACTTTCCTTTTCTATAAAAGCTTAAAATTTAATTTTCTTCTTTGGAAAATCTTATGATTTTGCTCAGTCTTACTGATACATGTAGGTGTAGGGGTTCTGTGAAAGTATTCCGGGCATGATGCTAAATCTTGTCGGCAATAAATAATTTGGAGTGTATTTAAAGGACTACTTCATGCCCTGGCAGATGCTATTGGATTTCTGCAGCATGTGCCTGAAATATATATATAATGTTGATTTGATAACGGTATTGATTAAATGCGATCACAAAATGACGTAGAGACCAACGTGTGTGCAAAACTGGCGATTGCGCACAAAAAAAAATGTACGGGCTGTAAAGACAATGTGCTTGCATACTGGAACTTGCCTAATTAAGTCCGAATATACTTAGGTCTGGGGCCCTTTCATCCTTCGTCTCATTGCCCGGTGACCGGTCCGTCGCTCATAAGACCCTGGCTGTTAAGAAGCGACGTTAAATAAACCAATTCACTTACTCACTCACCGAATATACTTAGATGTTGCTTATAAATATACGTGACAGCAATTGGAAATGTACATTGCTATTTCTAGCTAATGACAAGAAGGAACTGAAACTTGAATGAAGAAAAAAAAATAAGCCAACGACTACTCTTGCAGGATCTTGTCTCAACACGTGTCTGACGACTGGCGCCATTCCCAGTAGAATCAATAATAAATGCCCACTATACGTGATAAAAGCTTACGCTCCCTGGCTGAATGAAAGCCAATATTTGATCAGGTACACGTACACCATGTACACAAGATTACCAGATAACTCAAAACAAGAGAACACAAGTACTGCGTTGGGTTGGTGCCTTGGGGGTCGACTGATACTTATGAGCTGTCATGCTTTTACCTCCAGTTCTACATTTATGCCCAATTCAACCGGGACGGGTGGCTATGTGTATAATATGTCAGAGTGGCATTTGGTTGTCGTGATTCGTTTATTGAAAGATTATTGATCATATTTGATGAATTGAACATCTTTCAGGAAATGCTGCCATGCTATAACGACTCAATGCCCAAGGTATTTCAATGAGGCGCTAAACGTCAGCTTTCAGAGGCACCACCGTCCAAAACGACCTATAGATAACGATCGAACACGCCCAAGCTTGTATAAGAAGGCAATGTAACGGGACACCAGTATGCACTCAGGTGTGACAAATAGCGATGTGATGTAGCAAAGTAGTTCTAGTCATTCCTTTTTCCCAGTATAATTGATACAATGTTTCATCAACCCACACGAGCATTGAATGTTATAATTTTCGATCAGATAATGTTATGATAATAGGGTAAGGGGCTATACTAAATACTGAATGGAACGTTGTGCCCTATGTGCTAGACTTTTCAGACATGGTTAACCTGTTTGGCGGTGTTTTAGATCCTGTATCTGCATCGTTGCTTCGTGTGCGTGGGTGGCGTGTGGGGGTTGAGCGGGGTGGGGTGGGGATAGGGTGGTAGGATGTGCGTGTGACTAATTGAACTGGCCTGCTATAGGTGCAGCCAAGATGGGTGTCTTCTGCAAGGCTGCGTTTCTTCCACATAGTTTTTCTCAAAAATTCCTTATTTACAAGGTATGCTTATCAAAGGGTATTTTGACTGCACATCAATGATCTATTATCTGTACGAAAATTCTAACATCCCATGCTGCATATAATCCCGCACTACTCCCATTATATTTATAACTTTAAATGAAATTAATTATTTGTACACACCATTTCATCAGTAAAGAAGTATTGCTGGATTCCTCATACACAACGAAAATATGGAAACAGAGAGCAATTTCAAAGTACCTGCTGGTAATAACCCATTAGAAAAAGTTTCAGACTATGTGGAATACAAAGGTAGCAATACAGAATGCAGACTCAAGGTTGACAGGTTTTTTCCATGTACGGTAATTCCCGTGGTAATTGCCGATGTTGTAAAAACTACATGTACCCTTGTTTACGTCATTAGTACTGGCCGAGTTTGTGACTACACCCTCATTACGATTAAGATGACGGATCTTGCACTTGCAATAGTTTGACGCAGATAGGATGACAATGTAGGACTGGAATTTTTGTAATTTCCAGTCTCGTGTGGATCTCTGTTAACAAAAACTTCAAAGTACCATGATATTTTAAATGTGGCAGGCCGCCAAAAAGTAATATATCCCCCATGACAATATTTATCATAAATCATATATTGACAGTGAAATCATACTGGAAACAGAAGTTATTGCCAGGTTTCCGCACAAACCAAAATTCTGGAAAAGATTCCTGGATGATATCTTCATGATTTGGGAGCACGATCGAAAACTTTTGGAAGAAT
>JAAUYG010140795.1_pt1 | contig 14773 bp, 13 predicted proteins | sample 7278091 | NCBI WGS metagenome assembly JAAUYG01 (sample SAMN14350201, study PRJNA611818) | marine sediment metagenome | isolation source: surface marine sediment (0.6m) | place: French Polynesia: Moorea | collected 2018-08 | reverse complement strand
GAGATAATCGATGCCACAGACGGACGGACGGACGACGGACGACGGACGACGGACGACGGACGAATTTCGATTTCATGAGCTCTGCTGACATAGTCAAGCAGAGCTAAAAATGGTTTAATTTGACACTTTTAGTGACAGTACATGCACAGTAGTGTAGAGATGCAATATGACTTATCATCCAAACCTTAGGTTCACAAAGTTACCTAAAAGTCAGGAATTGTATGATAATGCAAAGAGTTGCGAGTTGCAGACTGTTTTGCTCTATTCGAATAAACTTTCAAATGGCCTCCTACAAAAACATGCACCGGTATGAAGTTGAACCATAGACATACAGATTCATTATATATATAAATTTTGAGGTCACTGAGACTTTGAAGTCTTATATCTCATAAAGGAGCCAAGTTTGGCTATTATGCTGCTATTAAACACGAATAGGAAACTGTATGTTGAGTCCAATATAGCACCATCAGATTTGACCTTGAAAGTTCAAATTCACGTTCACTCAGATTGTGAAGGCTGGTGTCTCACAAAGAAGGTGAATTGGCCCATTATGTTACTATTGAACACTAACAGAAAATTATTTATTAAGAGCCCAACTTCGCCATCAGATCTGATGTTGAGTGACCAGTTGCAAGGTCGTCCAAGGTTACTCAGACTGTGAAGACTGATGTACCTGGTATCTCATAAAGGAGGCGAGTTATAGGCGATGCGTTACTATTAAACAGTAATAGGAAACAATATATGGAGGAATCCAAGTGCACTGTTAGATGTGACCTTGAGTGACCCTGAAATGTCAAAATTAAGCTTACTGGTAGATTTTGAGTACTAGGGGATGTTTACACAGTCGGTACTATACATGTATTAATCTGGAAGTCATGAGAGAACATGTGGGCAAGCCGGGATTTTCTGCTGTCACAGCAGTCTGTTTTTTGTACCGGTAATACATGTACCCATTCCAAGCTCAAACTTACATATGTATTTATGTTTCACAGTGGACATGGTGCATGAAGGTAAAAGTATATCTTTGTCCTGTCAATGTAGGGGCAATTTTACTAAGGATGGTAATGGTGGTTAACCACATTAGTGACAGACCAAACCTAATGGCCGGGGCAGAACAACATGCAAATGTAATCTAATCCCGAATCTAATGATATTTTTTTATGGTTGTGTTCAGTGAAATACATGTATACTAATTATGGTAAGGCCCTGGCATGCAACAATTGTAACTTAATTTAGACAGCAGTACGTACATACATAACACAATTAGTACTTCAGGCAGTCATACAGTATATACATGTACTGCTGATAATGTATGCGATCAACCTTACAATTGACTTTTATTTTAAGGCTACTTATATTAATAAGATCACTTAACTAATGGACCCAAATTGTGGATTCTGTATACAAGTCTTATTAATTTTTCATTTCAAAACCACTTGCGATATATAACCAGTAAGACCAAATTTTCAAGTTCCAATGAAATGTCTATTAGGGCCAGTGACCCGAACTGGCATTATCATTCCCGCAGGCAGGAAAACATACCGCAATGCCACTGACATTAACCACTGACTATAACCACAGCCATAATTGACATCGCATGCCCCCACCCTGCTTGGTGAGCATATGTACAGTCGATCCTCATTCAGAAACCTACAGGTTCCGACATTTTACGACCAAACCCAAAGAATTAGGTCAAAACAGACCGATCATCTCAAAGTAAATTAAGACTTAAAATCGTTTAAAAGTCTATTTAAGCAATCTGAAATAAGAATATACATATTTAATGCATCACTACTTTCACTCCTGGTGGACAGTGACCTTAGAAGGGTCATGTTGAAATTGAGTGGGGGTTTTAAATAAAGCACCTTTAGCTGGCCAGTACTTCAAATCGCAAAGTGTACCAATTTTGCTAAATTAAGTAACTGAGCAGTACACTCAAGAGAACATATTTGTAGGACATGTGGTTAAAATACAACTCTTCATATATGATCAAGACAAGGACATGCACCTCTTTCAGTTTATTGACACTGATCATATATAGACATAAAATACATATAATATCACTGATTATCATGCTAGTGGTGGCAAATTGGGCTACAACCTTTGGGCATACCAAGACTCAGAGTTACTAGTAAGCGTATTACCTTTGACCATTTGGCAGTCCCCTGAATGTAGCAATACAGCATGTACATGCAGATATCTGTGATCTGGGTAACTGGCTTTCATATTTGCTATAAATAACGTACATTACGTACTAATGCCTTTCACATATATAGACATGCATGTGATTGTGAAATCTATGTACTGGCACATCATATATGGCCTATACACAACAGATATTTAATAACACTGTTAACAACATTAATAACGAACAACACCAAATTGCTATGCAATTAATTTTGCTAAATTATCATTTATTCAGTAAGTCTGCAAAATGTGTAACAGATAGGATACTGTTAAATAACAAATAGAGTTCTATCTAACAGCAATGAACTGCTACACATGCACCACTGAAACATTAATCAATTATTATACATGGTCACAAGTTCATTAGTTTGGATTTGTTCATCCATCTGTGCACCCATTAGCAAAATATCTTAACAAGTAGTAAACCAATCAACTTCATATTTCACGGTGGCCTTCCCTCCGACGCATGGGATTGATTACCAATCGAAGGGTGGATGCATGTGTGAATGTGCTCCAAAATATGGCTCAATGATAACATGGTCAACAAAAATTTTTTGAAGCAGCTGACAGTGCAGCTGTCTTTTATGTTTTATGGTTGCCATGGCAAATAGGTACATACCCCACCTTTAAGCAAATAATTTATGCTGTGTCGCACATCACTTTTTATTGCTGTATTTTCTGCTCCATTTCATTTTTTATAAAAATTTTACTTCGTCACGTCACCTTTTATAATTTGTGATATGTGTTTACATAATATTATAGTCATATTTTATAAGGCTTTTATGTCCATCTTCGTCTTGAAATGTTCTATAAATGTTATATGCTGTCACTTTCTACAGTTTTTATCAAGGCTCATGTCAGCGCTTCTACAACTTTTAAAGTGGCCGTGTCATACTTTTTTACCCATGTGGAGCCCTATATGACAGCCTATAACAATACAGACATGTCATTGTTTGCATTTTCACAAACTTCAAAACTTAATTCAGGCCAGCCAGGGGTAACAAAAGGTGTGAATTACCGGTAATACAGAGCCTGTAGGGATATTTGCTCATATGTACACCTGCAAAAAAAAGTTAAAACTTTGCAAAAAAATGAGTAATCACACCCAGTTCTTTCGATAGTCACATTTTAGATATGAATACAGTGCTCCTCTCTTAAAGGACACCCTCGCCAAAGGACACCTCTCTAATAAGGACAGATTTGTCAGTGAGTACTCTGAATGTCTTTAGTCCTCCCTCTCACCAAAGGACACCTCTCTAAGGAGGACAATCATTTGGCAGAAGGGGTGTCCCTGGGGTGTCCCTATTAGAGGGGAACCACTGTACAGAGTTTTAAAATTTTCATCCTCGTCCTGTTTTATTTGCCCTGAACTCCGGCAATTACTAGCAAGAAAATTGTACATTAATTCATGCGAATAAACTACATGCAATCCTCAGTTTTGCTAAAATAGTGAGGATATAACTGTAACGACCAACATTTTAGCTCTAAATTTCCATAATGTCGATAACTTTGAAAGAATTGACATTGTATGTATTTAACATTAGATGCAGTACCAGTATGCCGACAGTGTTTTGTGTACCGTTCTCATAGCATTAAGCGATATAAACTTTTCACCAGTATGAGCTACATATACTTTGAGTGTATAAGTTTAACATGCTGACTGAGTGAATACCGTTGTCGAAAGGTTTGCCCACAAATGCTGCATGCAAATGGTCTCTCCCCAGTGTGCCTCCTTATATGCTTTTTAAGAGTATCATTTCTCTTGAATGCACTGCTGCAGACATTGCACTTGTATTTTTTTTCATTATTGTGAAGCAGTGCATGATATCTCAGATTAGCCTTGGAACCAAATGTCACCCCACATATTGGGCATAAAAAGGGTTTCTCTCCGAGGTGAACAACTTTTAAATGCTGGGCCAAATAAGAGTTACTTGTAAAGCCTTTCCCACATGCATTACCATTACACTGGTGGATATCCATCAGATCCTGCAGATAACTGACTCGTATATGGCGGACTAAGTCACGGCGCCGAGTAAAGCCTTTCCCACATACACTGCATTTAAATGAGTCTTTCCCTGTATGTATTTGCAGATGTGAATACAAAGATCCATTTTGAGTAAATGCCTTGCCACAAACATGACACTTATATGGCTTTTCCCCAGTATGTTCCCTGATGTGCCTGATTAAATGAGAGCTCTGTGTGAATGTAGCATCACATATGGTACACTTGAATGGCCTCTCTCCAGTGTGCCTTCGCATGTGGATGGTCAAACCCCCTTTAGTCTTAAACAGGTCACTGCAAATATGACACTTGTAATCTGATAATCTTGTGTGGGTTCTCAAATGGCTTCTTAGCGAACCCACTGATTGAAGAACGGCCCCACAGGCATCACAAGTTAAACTTTTATGGACATCTGCCAAAGGCGTATTGTTCTGGAACTGTTCACCAGGAAGCCTTTTTGAGCTACATGTGATAAGTCTCCTGTAAATTTCTTCTCTTTTGTAAATGCAGCTGGCTGGAATGGCTTTTCAAGTGTTTCTTCAGCACTGCAGACCAGTTAAAGATGGCGCTGCAAATCCTGCACTTGTACAATTTTATATTTGCATGTGACTCCAGGTGTTTTCGTAGATTGCAGTCATTCGTAAAACATGCACCACATGCATTACACATAAACGGATTTTGGGAAGCCGTTACAACATGTTGATGATCTGCAGGCTGTGCAGACTCAGCAGAGTGCGGTGCAGCTTTGTTTGCTGTAGCAGAGTAGCTGATTGTATCTGAAGATTTTCTACGAGATCCGATGTCATCATTACCATGACAACATCCTGTTGATGCCACTGCCATCTTTGAAGTAACTTTATCTCCCACTGAAACCTGGGTATCCCCCGTTTCATTTTCTTCACCACTAACGGCATCCTCAGTAAAGTCGTGCACATCAGAATCACTCAACAAATGCTCCTCATCAAGCCTCTGCAGTGAAAGGCTGCCAGCTACAGTACACGTATCAGTCTTAGAATCGCACAAATCAACAGGTTTTTCTACTTTTACATCATCCACACTGTCCAAAGCCAGGCACCCAGTTTCACATGCTAACATTCCATCTTCATCCGGATCAGACTTAAACATTTCGAGAGGATCCGGGAAGCTTTTATCTGCTGAGCATTCTGCCAGACATGGCATTGGGGGTATGTCAAACCCACCGTCCTGGCGAAATTGCTGCCGAAACTGCTCTTTAGTCTGGGATGACATGCCAGCAGTCATAGTGAAGGGATAAGCTTCCACCTTGGGCACATCTCTATTGCGAACATCTGATGATTCCATGCTCGCTTGATTGAAGAAAGCATTCAGTCTGCAATTCCAGGATACAGCTATTTCCAGTTTTTTAAAGCCAATAACCCGGTAAATGGTCTTATGTGTACTGGAAAGACACAAAGGGAAAGCGTATTTCAAACCATGCCTATCATGATCTGAGCTACATGTAGTACAATCTGTATACATTTACGTACATACTGGCATGACTAGTACTGCTCATGATGTTTGCCACTTTTAACACTACTTGTACATGTTATAGGCACTAGGCAAGTAATAACAGGAAAATTATAGAGCCTTCAATTCCAATTAAAACCTAGGTCCATCAAAGCCATTCAAAGAAAACTGAAAATTATTGTTAAAAAAGGTGCCTACTCCATCATCAGCTTCCCAAAAATTATATTTTTTTTTTCTTTGATGAAAAATTGCCACATTCCCATGCGGTCTCCAACCCATTTGAAGTTCCATATAAAGATTAAGAGATTAACCAAATCCACTGACCTATGTAAGTGTTAACTTGGTGTAGCCAAAAGGAAACCTAAGAAAATCTTCTTGAGATAAACTGTCCGATCTGCTGGTAAGTGACAATTTTACTTGACGAGATGTAGTCATATATGGGTCACGGAAGCAAATGGTAAGTCTTTTTCAGAAGCATTTAAACCTCTTGGTGGGAAAATATCCCTCAATGAACAAATGATGAACCTGTACGTACTTATCACTGGTCAAAGTTCATGAAGTTAATGCAGTCTTAATGTGATTGACTAATAAAGCTGCTTCAAAAGGGCACATGATGACCAAGTGCAGTGTAACTTCCTAATGAAACATTAACCACATGCATTTAACATGTTTATAATGCATTTTGTGGTGTAAAACACAAATCCTCTTTTAGAAGACTGCAGCTTACTTGTGTAACTAATTTGTATGAATCTACAGGTATTTTTAAAATATATATTAACACATATATATATTTACATATAATAACAAAAAAATGAATAAGATCAAATTTCCAGCTATGGTCAATATATTATAAACTGGCACACTCAGAATTCATCAAGAAATCCAGAGATTGAGTGTGGAAACATAACGGTAATAGCCATCTGGATCTGGATTGTAAGTGTCTCAAATATACCGGTAGTGGAAATTTCCAACTATAGTCGCTCGTGACCTTCACAGTTCTTATGAATGCTGAGGTAGTATAATAAGGTTGTCACAATTTTGAGGTCATGAACCTGTGGCCCTAATGTTTTGGCAGTCCTGACCATGAAGTGGTCCCACTTTTGTCATGGTGATCAAAAAGTGAATACAATGTATATTGTAAATGGGAGCTGATAAATATTGCACCATTAAACATATATGTAATTATGTATGCCCCAAAGCTTATAGTTTTACATGTATATTCACCATGTTGATGCGTATCTTCTTGGAAAGTGACATGGTCTTACTTCTGAAAGGGTTTTCACTACTTGTGAGAAATTTTCAACTGCTAAACACTGGAGAAGACGCAAACCAAGTGGTGATTGTACTTGTTGTACTGATCATGCTAATGGTATGGTTACCAGGTGGAAACTGTATTACACACATTATGTGGGTGTCATTTAACTTGAATGAATCAAACATTTAGAATAACAAAACACAACACAGATTCTATAACAAAAGGTGATATTATTATCCAAAACCAAGTGTCACACATGTATAAGTTGAATATATTCTGTAACTGATATATAATGTGATTAACCAATGATATTATACACCAAACCAAAGAATATTCTAGTATTGCACATGTTGCAGGCAGGAGCAAAACATTATAAGGCATCTATCCAGCACAGGGCATAACAGAAACAAAAAGATATTTATGTTCTGTAATCATGATATTAAACAGCACATAACAGCAGTATACAGAAATGCAATCTTGAACGTGTACTAGATGCAAGTGGACAAAATGATACCTTTCGATTAAATAGTTGTAGGAAGATACATGTACATAGCCACATATTTTTCTAATTCTTGTTTTTATCCAACAATGCCTACCTAATAACTTAATACTGCTTATATGCAAACAAAAGTCAGTCATATGTATAAACATATCTAATGGTGAAAACAATAATCCCAGCTATGTGTGAACCCTCAGTGAAATAATGATCAGCGAAAACATATCAACAAAAAAGCATGAAGTACATCAATATAAACAAATGATAAAGTATGGTGAAGAAACACATGAATAAACAAAGGATAAAGTAGCACCAAACCCCAACAACAAGAACAGAAGCAAATGGTTCCAGGTAACATCAGAAAATGCGTAAGAAATAACATAACCACAGAACATGCCAATCATGCATAAAGCAAAATTAATTTCAGACTCGCTGAATGGTGTTCACAAAACTTATTCCCTATCAACATGATCATCAATTAATGATGATCATCAAAAACATGACAAGGTACATATATCTCAAAATTATGTGCAAATCATGAAATATAAATTATGTTATGTACATCTCACACCATTGGAAACAATTGTATCACATTTGTGGAACATGTATAAGGCACAATACATTTATTTGATCTTACAATGTATTCTACAAGTAGTATACAGTGGTCCCTCTCTTAAAGGACACTCTCTAGAGAGGACACCCCTCTAGAAAGGACACAAATTCCTGGCAGCAAGTACTATGAATGTATGTAATGCTCCCTCTAACCAAAGGACACCTCTCCAATAAGGACAGAATTGCTTGGCAGAAGGGGTGTCCTTATTAGAGGGGGACTACTGTACTGGCTCATGTTAGGTAGTAAGCAGAATATGCTGCTTTGGAGGGCGCGGGGAGGGGGGGGGAGGTAGGAGGTGGTGGCTCTACATGATCTAATCGACTTTTAGGGCCTGATTTTTAGTATTCTGTTTATGCATCTTACCACTGTGGTAGTGCAACGAGGCCTTAGTTTGAAATGATTCTGGACAAACTGAACACTGATGCAACTTTTCTGTCGTGTGTCTCTTAACATGTTCAGTCAAGCTGTATCTCTGTGAGAATTTTTTATCACAAACGTTACATGTGAAAGGTTTTTCACCAGTGTGTCTCCTGAGGTGCTTCCTCAAGGTATGATTCCTAGCAAACTTGGCACCACAATACGAACACACAGAATTTTTGGTATTTGTGTGGGTTTGGAGATGTTGTCGCAAGTTAGCATTTGTAGTAAAGGCAGCACCACATGCGGCACATTTAAATTCTTTTTCCTTTTTATGAATTCCTTTCACATGACTTGCCAATGACGATTTCCTAATGTAAGCCTTACCGCATAATTTGCACTTAAAATGTTTTTCATCCCCATGGGTCTTTACATGATTATTCAAAGTGGTAGACTGAGCAAAAGATTTCTGGCATATATTACATGTGTATGGTCTTTCTCCTGTATGTATTCTCAGGTGCTTTCGCAAATGTGACGTCTGTCTAAAACGAAGATCACACGCGTTACATTTGTAAGGTCTACCTCCTGTGTGAATTCTCGTATGAAGTTTAAGACCATCTGGTGAGGAGAGCATTTTACCACAATCGCCACACTCATATTTGGGTCTCTTTCTCACTGAGCATCCACTACCTTTGTCTGTTACACATCTGGGTTGAAGATCATCACTATGGAAATCAGCCTGAATAGTGCTCCGAGATCTCCCGGCCATATTAACATCTTCATAGGATTAGCATGCGACATGCTACAAAAAGGCTACTTGAAGTTGGGGGAGTAGGCACATTCCACAATTTCAGTGAAGAGTTTTGTTCTGACAGTAGGGGGTAGATAAACGACATTCCAGTTTGGCTCTTTATCGCAGTGCACCTCTAGTGCCGTGGCAATTTTCCAAATTTTCATGTACTTTTCCACAGTTGTCAGGCTGAAAAGAGAAATAATCACTACTGATATTTATATTTCTTGATGTGTTATTGTGCAGTGCATACTCCTGACAAGATATATGGCATAGCAGTTAATTGTGTTAAATACAGTATGTACAGTGCATGGTACATGTGGTAAGCTCATGCATGTATATGAGATGAGTGAGACAGTTTACCACAATACAAACTGCCTTGTGTGGCTAGCACTGGCTATCCAGTCTTCACAGTTCCCAATGTTATTTGTAGTCACATATGAGTTGGCCTTTGACAAGTCAAAATTTTGTATTCATAACAATTGCACCAACAAGATTTTTAGGCCAGTCAGAAATACAAGTCATGTAGTGAAGACAGTGGCCACTAAGGAGGGGAACACGGTATATGATCATCATATACTAAGTATTCATCTGGCTGTCACTCTCCTTTGCCTTGCCCTTTAATCTTTCTGATTCTTTGCTATTGTCCTTCAATCAACTGTTTTCACCACTTTGGTTAAGGAATAAATTCTAGGTCATGATAGGTAATCCTGACGTTGGGGTGTTGCGACAGTCACAACTCCCGTTGACATATGACAGGCCAGGCAGAGACTGTAGTGATATGGTCAATCAAACATATGCACGGTGTGTGATACTGGGACTCCCCTAGGAAGTCATGTGATATAATCAATGCTTGTGATTGGTCAGTAACATTTGCATATGATTACCTATAAATCTTAACGGTGATTAGTTCTTCCCTATAAAGGCTCTAACTGAGCATTATACCAAGGCCCACAGAGGAGTGTGGATGGTCTCAAAATCCTAAACAAGGGTGCATAGTATCTATAGCGTTATTTACAGGTAGGTGACCTTGGGCGGTTTAGAGCTGGTAGCATGTGACTTTAATACTAGTAGCCACTGGCAGCCTGCTGCGAATTCCGCGAGGGTGGGAGGCCAATAAATAATGTTTGGCAGTGTCTGCAGACTGTAGTAGAACCTAGATGTTCCAGATATCGATTGTGAAATGTGGTGAACCGTGATATATCAGTGTATATCGAGGGCATGTTTCTGTGCAATATACAGCAATAGTAGTTATCCACTCTTAACAACCAGTTAACCTGTGAGGCTGTGACTGTGTAACCTGGTAACTTTGGAAAAGTCCCAGCGTTGTGTAGCCCAAGTGACTTTCTACTCTCTACTACCACAACAGACACTGATAGACACTGAGCTATTGGTCAGATAAAGAGTCGTTCACAGATATGTCATAAGTGCTGGGAATCCTACAGGATCTGAGCATTTGTTATTTTAGCATGCAGACAAATTTCAGGATCCACCACATATTTCTTGTCTTCAACGCAAATAGGGCCTGGCACAGTTATCTATACATGTAAACCCCGGACTGTAACATTTCCACAGGCGACATTTAGGGGAGGGGGGTACAGTTGGAGGGGTAGCCCAATAGGACTCTCTATACTACGTGACATAGAGTCCTATATGTGTTGTACCAAATCTCGGATTTGGACTATGTTTCGAAAAGTCGCAACTGTAACCTACATCTGTTGGTTCACGAAGTGTTTTATAAAGTTCCGCTGCGAATACGAGATAAAACAAACGCCATCTTCCAGGTATATTTACTGAAAAAACGTTGCTGAAGTTTACCCTTTCGAAAGACGCCATTATTCGCCGTCGCGACCCATAGCGACTGATGGAGAACAGCTAGTTCAAGGAGATTCTGAGTCTGCAAACATCGTTTCCTGCCAAAAGTTATACTAGTCGGCAGTTGCACCTGTATAACTTTTGGCGGGAAAAAAGCTTTGTGAACTCCGAATCTCCTTGAACATGTTGAACTAGCTGTTCTCCGCTGTTTTCTCAGCAAAAAATATATACTAGTAGTAGGGCTCAAAAGTTCAAATTTGATTACATTTTGCTGGTAACCATGGTTACTGTTGGGTGTCAACCATGTCATGTCCATGTGAGTTTGATAGTTTATTTGTCATGCTCAGTAACTTAATGTTTGATACATTTATTTCTTTTAGATTAGAGACCTCCCCCTCCCTACCAGCGCCCACTCCACAGAGCCTTACCTTTTCTGTGCCAATTATATTTCCCATGGCCTACCATGTGGTACGTCATGGCCAAGCTGCAGAATTCCTACGATTTGTCCGAACGACTGGTGCGTTCCATCACCAACTGGCAGACGACTGTGCAGCAGGCTGAGGATGTGGAGGATCTCATCGAGATGGGCGCTGACGTTAACCAGGTCCACGGCATGCTGCTGCCTCTACACTGTGCCTGTATGGTTGCCGATGTCGACACTGCACAGCTGCTGCTCGATAGAGGGGCTCGGGTAAGGAGGAGAAGACATATACTACTACTGTGTACTGTTGTCTTAGTCAAGACATGGACTAAAAAAAATTGATATATGTTAAAATTTGTCTCAAAGTATGTAGGTCATTTAACACTCAGAATGGGAATTTGGGACCAAAATAACAACAGGCTCTACAACATGTACAAAAAGGTGGGGGTTGGGGGTTGATGGCATGCCCAGGATTGCAATCTTTATTACGAATAAGCAATATGCATAATTTCCTTTTTTTGTATTTTTTTTAACATTTCACAGGGTTTGTAATGTATGTGATACTGCCTTTGATGCAGTCATTTGGCGAAACAATTTACCAAGTGTGATTTTGACCAAGTGAGTGTTGAACATGGTGAATGTTTGAAAGATGTAATGGTGCTAATATCATGAATATTTCATATTCATTAATGTTTCTGAGGGATTTATTTTGGCGAATTTCACAACCATCTTTGAATTGCAAAATAAATACTAGCGAACATATTTCATATACCAAGAACATTAACAAGTCCAGAGCTAAATCAGAAATATTACATGTAGTCCCCGAATCCCCTAGTCCCCGACTCCCCAACTTGTCTGAAAAACGCAAACATTAATTTACAGTAATTTGAGAATTTACAAAGTGAATGTACTACATGTACTAGTACATGTCTTCAGGATTCTCTAATTTTCTTCACTTTTTTCAATATATGCATGTCAGCATGCACCATTATAAGTTTGTAGCCTTGGATTTTGACACTGACCTACTTGTAAATTAAGCAAAAGAAAGGGTGCATGAGATTTAAGGGTTATATGGTATTAGGCACTTAGAAATATTTGGCTAAATTATTCAAGTTATCAAAGGTATGGTAATTTTAACTACCGATAATCTGTCTCTATCCATTCATTGTAGGTGAATGCGCTGGATGGCTACGGTAGGGCAGCTATACACTATGCTGCCGAGAGGGACACTGACTGCCTGACACTGCTACTGGCCAATAACTCCAACATCAACATCCGAGATTCTAACCAGGACACAGCGCTGCACTGGGCCTGCTTCAAAAACAACCACGAGTGTGTCAAACTTCTGCTTCAGCACGGCGCTCTAGTCAATGCCATGGATTACAACCAGGACACCCCGCTAAGCTGGGCCGCTATGAAAGGAAACCTAGAAAGCATTCAGATTCTCCTGGACTACAACGCCAAGGTGGACACCACTAATTTGACTGGGAACACCCCAGTGAAACGAGCTGCGTTTATCCTAGCCACGGGATTGGACACGACGAAGGATAACGTTAGTCTGGAGCTCCTGGTGAAAGCTGCTGGCCAGCTGAATATTCATGAGGCCAACGGCCAGATTCCGCAGTGGTTAACGCAGGACAACAAACTGTCTGAACAGCTGTTGCCATTTTGTGGATCTCCGCGCAAACTGAAAGAACTGTGTCGATTTGCAACTCGAGGCTTTCTGGGATCCCGTTACCTGCCCAATGTGATACCACAGCTGCCCCTTCCTGATCAGCTGCAGCAGTATCTGTTGCTACACAGATAGTGTTTAGGCACCTTAGACTTTATCTTTATAAACATAATATTACACAGGTACACCTTACAGTACACTTTAGGGAAGTGTTTGTGGCTCAGTGTTGCTGTGCTTCAATGGTATGTAGTCTTGGAATAACTGTAATCAAATTACACCACTGTGGAATGTAATGTAATCAATGTTTGTGATGTATGAATAATCACCAGGTGTTCATTATATGGCTTTTATTTCCAGTATACACCTAAGACAAATGATTTAATGTAATGAACCAAGTGAAATACACTTGATGCATGTACTTAATACAAATGCCTGTACCAAGTGTTTACTACTCAAGTAAAGAAATTTGTTTTAATAACATGATTAATAGTAGTTGAGCTGCCTAAGAATCTCTATGCTACATGTATCTCTTAGTCTTTTTCTTAGCAGACTAAGATATCTCATAGTCTTAGTCTGGTTGCTTAGGTGGTTATTATATCATGTTCATTATGATGCATACTTGTTGGATATTTTCTTTAAATTATTGTTCATTCAACAGATCATGTACTGCCACATGTGTATTTGTTGGGTTTTTGGTTGCTGGACACCAATATTTTTCTTGTTGAGTTTGAGAAATCATGCAGGGTGCTTTGCTATTTATCATGATGTTGATATTAATTTTGCTTTCATGGTTAACATGGGTGAACAGCTTATTGTTTTAGTTTTTTAGTAAAAAAACAAGAAGTAATTCTCCAGTATCAAAGTTACATCTTGTCTTAGGACAACTTTTTTGTGTCTACATTATACATGTTATATATTTTCTGCATGTAGTCCTGGTGTGCTCACTTCCTGGCACAAACTTCCTATGGGTTATCACTTTGATCAAGGCCAGTTAACTCTATACATGCTATAGGAACTTCTTACGTGAGAAGCTACCATCATGTGCTCATCATTTAGATCTGACCAATCTGGTTTATTGATGTTAAACATTGTTAAAAGGAGGTGCACTCTGAATGGTCCCTCTATTTTAAGACTATGCATGAACTGTGGCAAGGTTTTACATTGCAGTTGGTCTGAAAGGTTTAGTAGCACACAAAATTACACTTTGGGACAAAATCATGGGGTCTTGTAATCAAAGTGGTCTTAAAGTTAACCATTGTCAAGTAGAAGTACTACTGTACTTACTAAGTACCGGTATATGTTCTTTGTTGCAGTCTATACACAGATACCATGTTGATACTAGAAAGGTAATAAAATTATCTGATCTAGTTGTGCCCTGTTGTTTAATAATTTGACAAAAAGAAACTGCAATAAATAAATTATAACTTTTTATAAAATTGACAGTAAATAACATTTAAATTTACAGCAAACAACATTTAACATTGTGGCCAAACAGTAATGTCAGCTTTTATTCAACAATGGATGGTTGCCATGGGTACAGACAAATATTAGAAATGTAAGACATTCAAGATATTGTGGTGTTCCGCTCTCTCTTGTGGTTTACAATCAACTATGTGGCTCTGAGTTGGACTAGGGGATTTTCCTTGAGGAGCGCGACGCCCAGGACAAGCGCGCGTACGG
>JAAUYG010131452.1_pt1 | contig 14786 bp, 6 predicted proteins | sample 7278091 | NCBI WGS metagenome assembly JAAUYG01 (sample SAMN14350201, study PRJNA611818) | marine sediment metagenome | isolation source: surface marine sediment (0.6m) | place: French Polynesia: Moorea | collected 2018-08 | reverse complement strand
TGATACGTTGTGGAATCAAATAATATAAATACTTTTAAAAATCGACTCGATAACTTTTAGAAAGACCAGCCAATACTGTATGATTTTAAAGCTAACATCACTGAGCCGGAAACATGAGCTTAGAAAACTTGAAATTAGATCTGACCATAGAGGCCTAGAGGCCTGCGGTCAGAATTTCCTATTGTATTCCTATTGTATTGATATTTAAATGTCGAACTTAGAATGTCTATTTTAACCTCACATGGGTTTAGAACCTATGACTATAGAGATAAATTTTGTTAGAGTCTGAGGTATAATTAGCAGCCAAACTGAGAATCAATGCATAGGCAGTAACATAATTGATTATTATTGATGCGGCGCTAAAATATAGCTGACATAGTCCCTATAGAGGTGGATGTTCTTGTCTACTAAAAGAAAAAATAAACCACAATTTTCTCTATTGTGGTCCATCAGCAAACAGTGGTTGTTTACCTGTAACTCTTGTAAACACCCAGCAATTGTCCCTGACCCAGCATTTCGAGTAATAATTGACAATCATTGGGATATTATCCTGACATATAAAGATGTAACATGGTCAAAGAAATCCACAAGAACGCATCCAGCACATGAGAAAGCAGCTCACATATAATTATAAGTTTTATGCACTGAAAATATATTCACTAAATGACAGGCTGCAATAATCATTATTCAAAGCAATCAGTTGTAAAATTTCCATTCATTTCACATTAATTTCAGTAATTAAGCCAGTTTTATAACAAAAGAAGAAATATCCAAAAATACAAAATATTGAACTGTGCTGTTATTTTGGGGCATCCTATGGGCGGTGTACCTAATCACCGAGAACAACAGAGAACCACCGAGAAACACCGAGAACAACACTGAGAACAAGCATGAAACGACCGACAACAAATTCATTATCCTTAAGCTTATCCGCTGAGTATGATATGGTAACCTCCCAGGTAACCTATCATATAAAGTGTTTGTAGAATGGAAAACATCTTGTAAAAGCGCTTAGGAGGGAGAAAAATTGGCACATTTTCGAACACACACACAAAAAACCCACATAAATAATTTTGAATACCGGTATACAAATTTTATTGTGATGTTAATCTGAACCTATGCAGCAGCCTAGGATTGTCAGCAGTCAGATATCTTTCTAATCTACATGTAATTTACAGATTATGTTAAAGATAAAATACATCAAATAAACCTAATTAAAATGACAGGCAACAAAGGGGGAAAAACAACAACAGCATCCAGCTAACATGTGTAGAGTCGTGGATTGCAATCCACATCTTGCAAAGTTTCCTCTACACCATAGTAAAGTTTTATTGTTCTCGGTCATTTTATGCTCGTTCTTGGTGTTTTTCGGTTGTTCTTGGTGTTTCTCGGTTGTTCTCGGTGTTTAGGCACACCCCCTATGGGTGCACTGTTCTGGTGTCCCAGGGAGGAGAGACAGTGGCCGTGTCAAAGCTTACACTTCACTGCGCACAGATCTCAGAACACATTAAACCAAAAATTTGCACAATATAAAGATGGAATATTTATTTTATATATTATTTATTCATTCATTTGTGCATTATTATTTATTATTAATTATTAATATTATTTAGTCCGAATTATTTATTTATTTATTTATTTATTTATTTATTTACCACTTGATAATTAGCTTATTTATTTGTTTGTTTGCATTAAATTTTTTCATTGTTCGTTTTTCTAATTTAGACCCCAGACAATTTGTGAGGATTGTGGACCCCCCCTCAATAAATTAGTTTGTTTACCATTCGCCAGATGGCGCGGTAGTTTAGTGACGTCAAAATTGTTTGGAAGAGTGACATTTGTAAAAAGACAGCGTCTTTGGGCTGTTTTTGCGCGAAATATTCGCCAAATCTCTAAAGGTATATAGTCATCTTGTTGATATCTTGTTAAACTACATTTATTCTGCAAAAAAATTATATTTTGTTACAGTTAATACACGAATACGTTACACATTCTGACAAGTGACCCAGCACTCCATTCAGAATTTTGTGTAAACAGGTAAACACTGGACTTATTTGGTCAGCTGATTTGTTTTGAGGTAAAGCCCCGGGGGTAGGCAGAGTGATATACAGTGATATACAACTGATCTAGCAAATTAGCAACGCCCTGGTGACCGGCATGCTAGGAAAGATTCTTGACATTGGTTATCTGGTACAAGGCAATGGATGTGTTTGTAAACAAAGGGATATTTCACTGGCTATGTAACTGTAAGTGCACTGAGTAATGGGACACGGGTTTCATCAGTTAAATTTGCTGTAAACAAGTTTGGTACTACTTATGTAAGGTCACTGGCCATGCTAATATTTATACTTTGTTCTACAGGAAATTCAAGCCATTTGTCCAATGTTGCGACAAGTGGATTGTGCTCTGGTGTGGTATGGAACGGGAATGCGAACCTATACAACTAAAACCATTTGTTCACCAAGTTGGAGGACACACCAGTGTGTTGTGTTTCAATGATGACACTCTGTGTAAGCCACGCATTGCACGTGAACATCACTTCTACGAGAACTTGCCTGAAAGTATTAAAGAGTTTACTCCGGAATACAGAGGTAGGCATGTATGATATATAGCATAATGAAACAATATAAACTTTACCATATTGACGACTTGACGCTCCTAATCCTCCTATTGTCTTGATCTTGTACATTTTATTATTCAAGCTGTTTTGGACATTTACTTGGTCAAGAAGTTCTATTGGGATTTGGGAAATTTCCAAATGTACATAACAAGCATATGTACAAGTATTCAATTGACTATCTACTAATACTTAACTGATCGTTAATCAACATGTCCAAGATTTGGATCGTCTTCTGATGTGCAGATGGTTGGAATTATATGTAACTTGAACATTTTTTGTCAAACCCTTATGTTTGTAGGAAAATATCTCATTGCTACTTTTATATTATGAACGCAGGAGTGGTCGAAGTGACATTCCTCGAAGACAGCCAAGGCTATCTGAAGTTGGTTGCTATGCCACCAGCTGTCCGAAGCGACAAATGTGTTAGCCCACCCCTTGGTGATAGTTCCCCAAGTTCTGGCGGCGACACCGCGCAGTCAGACTCCGACTCTGATGGGTCATTGGGAGAAGCCCCATCCAGGTTTGTGGAAGAATCAAGGGTTCTATATACAGAGGAACCCAGCCTTAGATAATCCCAGAAACACCATTTATTGGATGACCAGTGCTATATAGCATGTAGTGTTTCAATATTTAGACCACATGAGAATTTAGGTCACTTTGGGCTTCATCTGCATGGGATATCTTAATTCTGGGTTATACTGTATTTGAAATATCCATAAGAATCAGGGATTAAGAACTACATGTAGTACATGTGATACAACACTATATTGTACCCTTATATATGACCAGAACTATGAAGCAGTAATAATTTCTGAAGAACCGGGCTTCGGGAGACCAACTACCTGACATTTGTCATGCTTATTATTGGCTTGTTCGGTTAGGCATTCAAGCAGAGTATCGAGGTCCATGACCCTCCTGTTGTACATTACATGTTATTCTCCATCAGTAGACACGATGTCTCATCTTTCTCTGTCAGATTTCGTATGAAACGCAGTGGGAGTGTCGAGGTACAGGGACAGGAAAAAGTTCTCTTTCAACTGGTGCAGCCCCAGCTGTGCGAAGGAGATGAATCTCAGCGCAGCGCCACGGGGCACAACCCCTGGAGTCTGCGCTGTCACAAGGAACAGCTCGCCAGGATGAGGAGAAAGAGTTCTAGTGGATCTGGCCTGCATAGTATCCTGCCTTCTGGTTACAAAATACCATTTAGCAATACCATTACACTTGTAATATGCTGCTTATATGCATGTGTAAGAGATTTCTAAAATGCAGTAGTCACTCTCGAATAAGGCCACCCTACTTGCCAAAAAACTGTGGCCACAGAGGTGGCCTTTGGTGAGGGGGAGAAGTCAATACCTTGATGGTAGCAGCAGAAAAGTTTTGTGGCCTTATGCTGTTGTGAGAGAGGTTGGGCTCAGTTGAGAGTGGCCACTACGAGAGGGACTACTGTGTGCAACTTGTGCAGGTAAAACATTTGACTAGGCTAAATATTCTTTTCATCAGACACTCGTGCATGTAGAGCATCTCAGGACATGATTTAGGTTGGATTACGCACTATGCAAATTTGGTATATATTTATACGTGGTTTAAAGTCTTTATTACTTTCACTTTGATATGTTCATAATAAATGGGCTTATGTTTGGAAGAATTTATATGTCTTAAAACTGAAGAGGGAAAAAAAAGCTAAAGAGTTCCTTGACTGAAACTCTCAGAATTCATTCTCCTGGAAAATCTGGCCTCTCATTTTGAGCTGCCGTGCATTTTGGATCTGAAGATGGGCACACGGCAACATGGGGATGACGCTCCAGAAGAGAAGAGAGTGAGCCATATGGCTAAATGCAAAGCATCTACATCAAGTACTCTTGGTGTGCGGATATGCGGAATGCAGGTAACATGGGTACTGCTACTAAACACGCTAAACCTGGCATTCACACAAAACTCTTTTCACCTATGATCGTAAAATTGTACTTTTACTTCTCCTAGCATTGTGTAATGTTAGAACGGTAATTTTGCCACTGGAGAAAAATATATGGCTTTGGAAGTCTGGTCATAAACTTTTTACCACACCACACTCATCAGTATGTAGCACATGTACCATGTGTACTGTACATGTACGGCATGGAATATTGTATAGTCTCTACTGGGACTCATTGCACACTTCAGTTTTGAGTACATAAGTAACCCATATGAATGTAATATCATTTTCCCCAAGTCAGATAATTTATCTTGTGAGTAGCTGTTTGAGAAAAAAAGAGAAAATATTCCTAAATTCCTATTGTTACATATATGGTCCTATGTTTGGTTTGCAGGTGTACCATGCAGACACTGGCCGCTTTGCCTGCTACGACAAATATTATGGTCGTCAGCTGAGCAAGCAGGGATTCCAGGATGCGCTGTATCGCTTTCTACACAATGGCCTTCAGTTCCGCTCAGAGCTGCTGGATCCAATAATCGAGAGACTCCAGCAGTTGTATGATAGCCTGGCCAGCCTGGATACATTCCGATTCTACTCCAGCTCTCTCCTAATCATGTACAATGGAGCAGGCTGGAACGCCACTGGCTCCAAACTGCCGCCAAGAGCATCGGCACCGTTTAACCACGGTGAAGCCCCTGTGATTGGCCAATCTCCCGACATGGACGTGGACCAGTGTCATGCTTCGCAGTCGGACTCTGGTTGTTTCATGCATGACAACAACCTCCACCGGTCCACGCCGTGTTCAAGCGGAGACGGCAGTCTCCATAATTCCCTCGGTACTTCTCTCCCTGTGGAGAACGACAACGCCATGGACTGCATGGATAGCCCGGTGTCCAATAAGTTCTTCAAACCGCAGCCAGAGGTCGACATTCGCATGATCGACTTCGCACATGCAACTTATCAGGGTTTCCGTGGTGATGCCAAGCAACATTCGGGTCCAGACAAAGGTTATTTGCTGGGGCTGAAAAATCTCATACAATATTTCCAGCAGCTGGAGCGGGATCACCGCGCCCAGTGCTCCTAGCATTAGTCCAAAATTTTCGGGTTATTGAACAGGTAAACCACAGCAGCAGAAGTAAAGGTTTGAATTATATATTAGATTCCATACCTGGAATCACCTGGATAGGTGGGAATGGGGACCATAATTGTAAATTCTGGATCGAAAACAAAAAAAATTACTACCCAGGTGGGATTTCAATGTTAATGGGACCTATCCATGTATACAAATTCCGATATAAAATCTCACAATGAAGGTCCAATGATTTTTCTTAAGGGTGGGTTGGTCTGGAACAAGATACCTTAAAAACTTTCAATCCTTGTCCAATTCCATGCGTGCATGCAGTGTTCAGGGTTGAAAGTTCTGAAGGATGTAGTGGGAAAGTTCTATTTCTGTTTCTTGTAGATGATAGCGGGCATTTACAATGGTAAATGAGTTTAGCATTTGTTTCATGGGCTATGAACCTAGGGTTTAGACGCGTATAATACCATAGAATTTATGTACTGATAAGGTATATATGATTAAAGGGATGTACTTCACAATGTTTAAAAAGTATTTTTAATGTCGGAAATTATTTATCATTAAAAAACTAGTTACTCTTGGCAGATTTATGATCCACTTACATTGTAACGAGATGGGTAAAGTGGGGTTTTTTCCACAATTTCTTTATCTTATTGACCTGTGGAACTTCATCCACCGGCAAGAGCCACTTAAGTATGTAAGAGATAGCCTATACTGAACTTTGTACACACTTATGCTAATTTGTGGCTGTATACTGGCACATCTTAATCCCCCTACTGTCAATTGTTGCTGGTTAAACTACTTTTGATTATAACAACAACAACAAAAATAGCTATTTTTTTGTATCCTTATATAGCCGACTGCTTTACAGAGCGTTAGAGTGGTGAAGTACCAGTAACAGAGCTTTCTCCCTGCTTCTACTGACTACAGGTCTATATTTCTGCGAATTCAGACACTTTGTCTAGTAGGAAGGGTATCACATTATTTGGGGGAGAAATGTGAGATTTCGTACTCTGTTCTGTTACCAGTAGTTAGGTACTATGGGGATGTACAAATGTCATGGATTCATGTACCGGTACTCAGGATTTGGGGCAAAAAGACTTAACCAGGTTGTGTTTGGCCATGTGATTGCACTGCAGGCTTCTGCTCTGAAAAAAAATTTAATTGTTCCAATATGGTTTGCATTTTGTACAAGGAACAGCTGGTAAGATTTTACATGTTTTAGGAACATGTTTGGAACTGTAGAACTTTGAGAGAAAGTTTAAATGTTCCCATGTGCACATAGGTTATTGTGGAGAGTGAAATAAGTCAACCACAATGAAACCTAGGGCAAGAACTGTTCCTTGACACTGTGTGAATTAATTACATGTATTGCTCTATAAAGCTCCAATCTCCAAAGTGATATAATCTCCCAGGCAAATTCCTAATGAGGTGGTTCTTTAAATGCACCACATGGTAGATGTAGTACTTCATATGTGCATGTGTAAAAAGCATCAAAATAGACGTTTCCACTTATATCAAAGTATGACCTATGATTAGATGCCGTAATAGGACAACTCAGATGCTGTTTGTGTTACCACAAAGTGATCTCAGGTTATACAATGTTAACATGTTAACAATAACATTAAAGTTACATGTTAACATTAATGTTACATGTTAACATTTATTTTAAATGCCTTTAGTTTACTTCTAATTTCTCTTTCACGGTAAGCTTTTCAATGTACTACAGTCAAACGTGTATGTAAAGACCACACTTGGGACCTGTTAAAAGTGGTCTTTAAGACACAGGGTGCATGCTCAGGCCATACCGTATGTCGATTTTACTAATGCATATTCATGAAGGCCACTTTTACTCCGTAGTCATCCTCTGGGTTTAAAACTTGAGTTTAAATTTTTTCTGCAATGTGTCGCAGTAAAGCTTCAAGATGTTGGAAACAAAACACATCTCTACCATAAGACAAGTATACTAATTACTTTGACGTAATAGACCATATAAATAGGGCTGTGTTATAAGGGCTATTTGTCTCTAGCAACTACAATAACTACAATAGGCTCTGCTTTACTTTACTTTACAACAAGGTATGAGGGAGGGGGCAGAAGATCAGAGCTGACCAACCTTTGAATGTGGTATAAGACATTTAAGTGCCAAGTAAGCCTTTCTGTTTGGGTGCGAAATTCAAAGCTCAATGGTATTACACTCTAATAACATTTTGTTTATATCAAGCTGTATGCATTTTTAGCTTCAGACCTATGCATGCTAAGTTTAGCACCAGTAATTTTATCTTTTCCGGAAGGAACACAACAAGGAAGTTTTAATTAGTGGTCTTTGTATACAGAGTGCAACTAGCCATAAGGACCCAAATAGGACGGTCACTGGTTGTATTAGGTGATCTTTATATGCATGTTTCTTCACATGGTAAAGATATAGGGACTATCTGAGAGCGGTCTTTGTACATGTGTGGTCTTTATATACAGGTGGTCTTGAGCAGGTTTGGCTGTAGTGAGAAAGGCTTTCCTGTTACTGCAAACATTTATATTCAAGAGAAGCATAATATATCTATAGAAACACAATTGAAGTCTGACGATGTGCATGTATTCAGGCTTTATATATATATATATATATATACAAATGTGTGTGTATAGATTGTAGCAAACTATAAACTTTTGCTCAATATACCAGGGACAGAATGTTGAAAAAATGTAATTACTGTGTTACATTTAGTCTTCTCTATACGAATGTAACCTAATCCTGATTCACAAATGTTTTAGCAAAGCTGCTTTGATATGTTATACTTAGATATAGCAGTTTAGCCTTCAGAGCTAGTTGGTTTGCAATAGTTTTTGAAATAGAACCTTGTACCATAATATAATTTATAATTTTCCTAACTCTCTCCCCCAACTTCCTGGGTGGACCAATATCGTCGTTATTTTTTTTTTTTTTTTTTTTTTCTTTTGTGCTGAAAAAATTTGTTACTAATAGAATCCCAGTATTGCTGTCAGAGTGAGAAGTTTCTGTTTATCTTGGGTTTCCTTTCATGCATAGCAAGCAATGTTGCATAATTTATAAAACACCTGTATTCCATCTCACTGGAGATATAAATTGTACAAAGATTATAATATAACTGTCTCCCAAGAAGATGTATGTGGGGATCATTAAAGTACTATAGCAGGGGAACCAGTTAGCTGGTAATGCTGATCTGTTTGGCTGATGTTATTGTCTGGCGTGGCTGCGTGTTGGTTTTAGCCGAGTCCAGTCCTCTTCTGAACACCGAGTGTTTGAAGGCAAGTGTGTTTGCTTGTGTACATGACATTGTACATATATCACTATATATTTATGATTTGAGTTTTATTATTGTTTTACTATGATATTAATAGTAAATATTAAGGGGTAGGGTTATTTAATTAAACTGTTACACATTTACGGGGGAAAGCTTTTCGTACACAAACAAAAACATTCCTCACTAGATCACGTCGGATGTTGATTGCATTATGCATGGTCCTTGAGTCCTGATGTATCTGCTTTACTGTAAGTGAGCTAATGTAACATGATCCATACTAAGTGGTAAAAATTTCCAACTCTTTATCGCAATGCTGTAGCCATCTTGCCTAAATCAAAAAAAAATGTGTTTGTGGGACCCTTCCATGTTCCCTGCAGTGCTAGAAAAACTGAGCATAGAACTATTCAGAACTGTCAGGTACTTTGCAGCAGTACACCTGATATACAGATGAGAGTATATGAACACATTAATATGAACCAAGCGAGAAGATACAAGTTTTCATGAGTCATTGTTAGCACTTGCAAAAATTATAGAAAAATGAAGATATCTATGCCTTATTTTTCTCGCCAATGGTATATCGTTTCCAGGCATATGCGTATGTGTTTATCAAATTTATATTCAATTGGAGACTGAGTAATTTGCATCCAGAATCCAGTGAATGTGCACCTTTAGCGGACTGTAGCTTTGCATAGTGGACCGATATTACAATATATTTCATTGTGCTTATTTTGTGTTGACCTAATGTTTTTCCGGGACATGATAATGGCGTTTTTGTATTGGTATCACACCCCAGGCCAACAGAAACAGCCAACAGTAGAGAGACTTTGGAGGAAATTTGACAGTTGATGTTTTCTGTATGACAAGGCAATAACAAGGTCATTGCACTAGGTGAATTTAAAACTATTGGCTGGGACTTTTGCTGTTTATATATTCCTCTCAAATAAGACCTGAACAAATTTTATCTGCTGCTTTGCTGTGATCGATGTTTTTTTTTTTCTTTTTTTTGAGATAATTACCTGTATATCACTAATTACAGTATGTTGCACTTTTGTAGTAGTAAGGCCACTCAAATTTAATATTCCGTCTTCGTAATGTATTCTCGTGTTTAGAAGTAATATTTAGTTCATTATGGCATTCATTACCAACACATACATGTAGCTTCATAGCAAGTTTTGCTCACATCATATCCCAGTGGATCCAAGTCAAAATGAAGTTATCAGGGTCTTATCCAGCCCTTCTCGGATGCGTGATCATAATTATTTACAAAAGCATTAACCAACTGGAGGCAAAATTAATAATGTGTCCACATTAAGAATATAAACACTCACATAGATGTCAGTTTGGCTGCCACAGTGATTCTTCAACTTGCCAATACTTTGGTATATGTAACAACATACAAATAATTTGGTATACAGTGGTCCCTGCAATTTAAGACTTTAAGACCCTTCCATTTAACAATTCCCTTCATTTTAAGACACCAGGGACACCATTTTATTTTCAGTATAAATATCCCTCTATTTTAAGACCACCTTCAATTTAAGACCGTATTTATCTGGCTCAAAGGGTGGTCTTAACATGCAGGGACCGCTGTATGTAATTTGTCCTTGTCACTGATCAATCAAAGCATATTATTGATTTGTAATAGCGATTGACTTTCGATTTTTCAGTTGTTGGATTTCCCATATATTACGAGAAACATTAGCAAATTTTTTTTTTTCATGTGTATAATTTCATTGCATTTGGGATGTTGTTGTGATGGTTGATTTGGTACATACCGGTACTTTTGAAATTTAGATGTAGCACTCCTTGACCCCATTTGTTGTTGGGCCATACTGGTATTAAAACCGAATTCTAATTTGTGGTAATTCCTAACTGTAAATATTCAGAATCTACACTAAGTCAACCATATTTGACAAAAAAATATTTGTTTCCATTTGTATTTTTGCATAGCATTCCTGCACTTCAGTCTGTTTCTAACCATCCATGCACTATACAGGGTTTCTATTTGCCAAAAACCCTGTGCCACACACCATTCAAACTTTTTTCTTTTTGTATGAAGCTCAGAAACTTGTGTGTTTCCTGCGTGAAAAACTACCCGTGTTTACCTTCATGGTTTCTTATTTGTGGACTAATTATATATTGTTCAAATTTTTTTGTTGCATCTGGGTTAAAGTGACCCACTCCATAATCTTTCCATCTCTCAGACTAAGATATCCGCATCGGAGGGACCATTTGATTTTGTGTACCAAAATTGTTTAAATTGTGCGTATCCATTGAAACTGTCAGTCTGTATCTGTCGTGACAGAATTGGCTTTTCCTTCGCAACGAGGCGACCTGATTTAACAAACAGCAACATATTAAAGACGAGACACTTTGAGCCAAGGATAGTTACAAGAACAACAAAAAATTACCTTCAAAGCTAAACGTTCGCTCAGAGGGCCAACATTGAACTATGGCAAGTTGGAAATGATTAAAGACAAGTTTGATAATGTTTAATAAATGTTCATATTGGCCAAAGTTTATGTTGGTACAATGTATATCATTTGTCGGTTTCCATTTGAATGTACCGGTATGCCAACCAGTGGCCAGTTTTGAGTAAAAATTTTAAAAGTCCAAATTCTGACCTTAGACATTGAAAAGACTGGTTGCCAAGGTGATTAGTGAACTTAAAGCCATTTCTAGACTTCGGATTTTTGTAGATGCTGACCCCAGACCTGGGTTTTCCGTACAAGACATTTCAAGATTTAGCTCTTAGGAGAACAGAACGGAAGTTACTTTAACACCTTTCTTGGTGCGGTTGACAATCCAGTTCTTTGCATGTCACACCGGCTAACTACAGGGCTACAGAAATACGGTAGGCTGGAAACTTCATAGGTTGGCTGTGGTTTTAGTTGTGCTAAATAGACTGATATTACATTGTACTTGCTGCTTGACCATATAAAGTGCTTTCTGACATATACAGGTAGCTGGCTCAAAACTAGCAACCACAGGTTGTGTGGTTCAAATATAATTGATGGTACGTTATAGTGCCGTCATTATATATACCGCCATCATATGAACCTAGACTGGATTACACGTTTCATGCATAACAGCTTCGTTTTGTGTCGATAATATGCGTTCGCTGTGGCTACATGTATTCTGGTCACATTTGACAACAGTTATTGTATTAGACGTTAATGTATTTGTTTTTAGAAATAAACTGCCACTGTGTGTACATGCAAGTGTTTTATCTTTGAAAATGTCTTGCACAACCTTACAAGTTTAAATTGGACTGTACCACATGGATGCATCTTTAATTTTGCAAATACAAATATAACCTGTGCTATCGGAGACCTTCACTTATAGACCTCTAAGCAATTACTGCACACATGGGACCTGCATGATGCATTCTGGGTAAAAGTGACTCAAACACTGGTGATTTTACCACTTGAAAAGTGCCATAAGGTATCCAAGGAAAATTAAACTATCACATGCATAAATAAATTAGGCATAAATAAATTAGGGACACGAATGTATGTTGCTACTGGGCTCCGGATTCATTGTAGAGGAAGAATGTTAAATCTTACCTCTCCCGAGTCGAAAAGTGAAACATCTTCAGATGTTTCGACCACCTCCTAAGGGTCTTGATCACTGACTGATGGTGTCAAGGTCATCAGATGACCGGGCTGAACATTACTGGTATTCATAGAATGGCTAAACAAATATCACTCTGGTTGACGAATGCAGAATCTCGAGTTACTTTCGTGGCTTAATCCAAGCATAAACCACAAATTTTTGATAGTATCGCCTGTAAACCCCAGGCAAGTATGCACTAAACACCCCATTTGGGATGAGAATAGGTCTCAAGGAAACTTGTTTATCCTGCACAAAAGATATTATACAGTTAGCTACAAATCCAAAGTTAAGATCATGTACAGCTCATGCATCTGGTGAGGCCTTAATTGTTATAAATTCCTACCTTCCCTAATACCCTCATGGTATTTCTTAGCCGGAGACGACATTCCCAGCTCAAATACACTTTCCGCAACACTGTCAGCAAATGTATTTCAGCTGGGAACGTCTTCTCTGCCTAGTTACTACTTATAAAACCATGAACATGCATGATTATATCACCTAGCTTCCTTTGATAAACAGCTCTTTGCCGCTGTGAGACTACAAATAGTACTCGGGATTGCCAATATTCCACGCATTACAGAAATGTTCTACTTACCGCTATACTAATCTGGATACCATGCACATAAGAGAATTTGTGGGTGGGCGAGGTTTTCTGCTGTCCCAGTGGTCTTTCCTCTTCCACTAAATATTTTGGTATAATTTGCAAAATAGGAAAAGTGCTCACATTTGTCTGGTAAATCGTTGATAAAAACATTGAAATAAAAGGGATACGGGGCTGACACATGGAGGGGCTAACGGTAATGGCAGTCCATTAAGTCATCTAATAAGCAGTATTGTAACCTACTACTAACTAGTCTGCTAGTAGAGCGGTACGTTCTACTGCCTATGTACAGATCTCCCAGCACAAATTCTAAATGACCTTTACTTAGACATATCAAGGTCACTCCAGGTCGATGCTGATGGTGCCACTGGACTGCCATATATGATTTCCTATTAGTGTGTAATATATGGCCTAACTCAGGTCCTTTTTGAGATACAAGGCTTTGAAATCTGAGTGACCTTGACTTCAGCGTTTGTTAAATAGCGTATTTAGTGTAACATATGCTTAATAGTAACATATGGCCTAACCAGGCTCCTTTCTGAGATATAAGGGTTCCAACTGTTGGTGACCTTGGCTTTCACCTTTAAAGATCATTCAAGGTCAAATGTGTTGGTGCCATTGGACTCCCCATATATAAGGTTTCCTAGTAATGTTTAATGCTGGTAGTAACATATGGCCTAAGACTGTTCCCCTTTGCAAGATATAAGCATTCAAAATGTGAGTGACCTTGACTTTGACCTTGCAAGGTCACCGAAGATAAAATGCGATTGTGCCATTTGGGCTCCCCATGAATGATTTCCTATTATTTTTTAATAGTAAGAGAAGGCCTAACTTAATTGGCTCATTTTGTACGATATACTGTAACACTTTAAAATCTGGGTAACCTTGAATTTGACCTTTCAAGGTCAAATCTGATGGTGCAATTGCACTTCCCATATATGATTTACTGTTAGTGTGTAACAGTAACATATAGCCCAACTGGAGTCCTTTACGAAATATAACGCTTTGAAATATTATCAACCTTGAATCTGACATTTCAAGGTTGCTGAAAGTTAATCTAATGGCGCCACTGGACCCCCTATATGGTTTCCTATCCATGTGTAATAGTGACATGGCCTAACTGGGCTCCTTTATGAGATATAAGACTTTAAAATCTAAGTGACCCTGAGCTTAACCTTCTAATGTCACTTAAGGTTGAATGTGACGGTGCTATTGGACTCCACATATATGGTTTCTTATCTATATTTAATGTTAACATATATGACATATCTGGGCCCCTTTCCTAGATATAAATAAGGCTTTGAAGTCTGAGTGATCTTGAATTTGACCTTTCAAGGTCATTCAAGGTTAAATATGATGGTGTCATTGGACTTCCTATATATAATTTCCTATTGATCTATAATAGTAACATATGGCCTAACTAGGTTCCTCTGTGAGAAGGCTTCGAAATCTGCTGCCTTGACTTTGACCTTTCAAGGTCACTCAAGGTCAAATGGAATGGTACAGTTGGACTTCCCACATATATCTCCCCATTAATGTGTGATAGTAACCACATGTCTACCTCTCCCCATTTAGTTGTCATAGGCACTTGATATTTTTAGCTCTGCTTGACTGTGTCAGCAGAGCTAATGCCGTGGCGCGGGCATCCGTCGTCCGTCCGTCGTCCGTAAAACGCGTTTTCT
>JAAUYG010124909.1_pt1 | contig 14786 bp, 14 predicted proteins | sample 7278091 | NCBI WGS metagenome assembly JAAUYG01 (sample SAMN14350201, study PRJNA611818) | marine sediment metagenome | isolation source: surface marine sediment (0.6m) | place: French Polynesia: Moorea | collected 2018-08 | reverse complement strand
TGGTAGTAGTAGTAGTTGTAGTAGTAGTAGTAGTAGTAGTAGTAGTAGTAGTAGTAGTAGTAGTAGTAGTAGTAGTAGTAGTAGTTTTGTTATGGTATAGTGGTACTGTAGCTGTATATATAGCGACAATGCTTGACAGATAACTTCTCATGGTATTTGCAGTTGTAGTATTAGTAGTAGACAAATCTTTTTTCACTGTATTTTATAACAGTATCATGGTAGTTGTTGTGACAGTGAGATCAACAAAGTATGTAGACAGTATACAAGTCGGCGTCACTGAGAACCCTTTCTATTTGCAGAAACCAGTGTGTGAGGAGATGGGTGACGAACTACGGTTTGCATTGCGATGTTTGGGTTCGTCTACTCGGCCAGCCAGACGACGGGAGACCACACCTGAACACATGCTGGACGGGAACGGGATGGCTATCACAGTACCGCTCACTGGCTACACCCTACCCAACTCCCACATCGGTCGGAAGGAGATATACACGTGATGTCCGAGGCAATTGGTGGAACAGATACGAACGGTGTTTTCGGTGAATGGTAAATGTTGCGGCAGGGTGACCGTGTCTGTTTGACTTGATCCGATAGACATAACGGTACGATGGCATGGCTGCTACCTGACTCGAGTTAATGCAAGAGAGTGAGAGTGGACGGTCTTCCGTCTCAGCAATTCTTCGTGCCAAAAGACGGGAGAAAAGGAGTCAGATGTAAAAAATTAAGAGCATGAGGCATAAAAAAGTCCAAATAGTTCATCTGCTGGCAGAGAAAAATACGCTCAAACTACACCAGTTTGACAGGTTTTGTTGTGCACAACTGAAATCGGATGTCTTCCATATATGGCGTTGCTGACGTTCAATGCTTGTGATAGGTTGGTTTGAATGACGCTTTTAAAGCTTGTACAGTTTGTGCCTCGCTAATTGTCTGTTACATTTGATAAATCAGCTCGCGGGTTTTGCAGTCGTTGATTCTGGGGTCGAATTGTGCTGTGCATGTCATTGACTGTTACGTCTAGCTGCCTGTGTTGTTAAAAGTGTGCATCGCAAGTATGATAAGCAATAGATAATGCCTGACTTATGATACAAAGATAATGTCATGGTTACCTGTTAGAGGACTTTATACTTTAATAACAATAGACGAGCTGTTGGTTTACCAAAGAAGGAGGAATATACAGACATTTTGTGCTTTGCTGTGAGCACTGGTGAGGGCAACCTGTTGATTATAAGCTTCAGCTTCTGTGCACGTGATTTTGGGTTAGGCGTACATTGTAGATACATGTAGTAATGTGGTCAGCAGCATGTAATAATATTTATTTGAAAAATACTTTGATTGCAGGTTATGACTTTAACCAATACTAAGTGGATTTTAAGAAACCAATTTATTGTGTCTTCGGCCTTTTCTCTTGAATTTGGACTGATTTTGTATTCGATAGAAGCAAATTCAAACAGCCATCGTGTGAATGAGTTGACGGGCCTCGCCACCGGCCTTTCAAACTTTTGCAATTAGTGTATAGTGTGCGCGGAAAAGTGTGGAATTCCCTGTGTGTATATTGACAAGATAACTAAGGGTCCTTGTGTACACTCCCTCCCCGTATTATATTCTGGTTTGTGCTTTGTCCGTTTCTTTGCGACCCGTTGTAAATGATGTATCATAGCAAAACCTAATTTTGTATCCAATAAAAACAAAAAGAGACATCGCATGTTGTGTTCTCGTCAACATTGCAGACATTGCATGAAATCGCAAGATAAATAGGCTTTATTTCCTTATATACAGTTTAATACGTATGCAACGAACAGTGGAAGTTGACGCACTAATTTACATCGCTTTGAGTATTCTGTTGTCTCGGTGAGCGTGGAAATGATAAAAAGAAGTCATGTGAAAGGTGTTCGTATTTACACAATGCGATTTGCACATACATTTACAAATGTTGCGGCCTGACAACTAATGAACAACACATAAAAAACTCCCATCAAGCATTAACACACTAAGCTGCCTCACCGTGCCACGAGTTTACAGCCGCAAACTGGAGCAACAAAATACGACTAAAACACAAAAACTTTTGATTATCGCCGGATAACATTAACACTTTAAAACTTCACTGTGCGGAACTTCACAAACGATTAGGCTAGGGACTAAGCCTACGTGTATTAAGTGACCCCCCGCTAAGTACAAAAAAACAAAGGTTTTATGGAACACGTACAGATTCATTATTCCCAACAAACTGGCCACAGCTCAAACTGGCACGGTTGAACAGACGCACGGGAACTAGCTATCACCATGGTAACTGGCGCACACAGTGCCTGGAGACCCGTGGGCGACGTCTCAGACTTTCTAAGCAAGGACATTGTCGCCATTTCTCGGCTATATTTTTTCCCTAAGCAGCCCGTCCAGTATTTATTGCCTAAGAAAACAATTACAATTCCGAAGCGCGCCCTGCTACAATCTGCTTCGTGAAGGCGGGTCGTTGGCTAAAGCCTAACGCTGGAATTCCAATTACGTCTTGACTGGAGACCCCTGCCATCGGCTGGCGTCCTCTACAGGCTGCCATTTCGTCATCATCACCCATCCGCAATCCCAGACAAGCTCCACAGACCCACAGGGATGGTGACGCCTTTTACACGCATTTCAGGCACACTTGCAGGATTTCACTGTACAATACTTGAAGTCGACATTACGGTAAAACAATTTTATACGTAATACCCACATACTTATCTGTGTGCAAGACAAAGGTAGGGAGTTAGAATACACCAGGTTACGTATAAAAAGAGTTCATAACTAACCTATCTAGCATGCCCATGTGACAGCATTTCACTGGATTCTTACCACTTAATAGCGTTCCTCTCACAGCACATCTAAGAATGAAACTATCAACATTTATGCCCACAACAACTGGCCACCGGATAACAGTTACAACCTGTTGTTTTCGTTCGCGCTGCTAAACTTCATGAATTTAACAGGGTCAGATCTGAAACAGATGCTACTGCACAAATACACAGGTATCTAGCACTTGTAACGGTACCTCCAGGCATTTTAGAAATGCTAAAAAGAAAGCACATACGGTTTCAATAGAGACATGGAACATATAATGAAGACATTAGCACTATGACTGACTGGGCTCCCGGCTGCCGTAGTCTATGTAAGTATCGGAAGGCTCAAGGTAGCGGAAGTGAGTCTCTCGATCCTGCCTGTGGCTCGGGGCATACGTAACGGAAGCTTTGCGCATTTCCCGCAGCTGGATAATCCCGTTAGGAGACTCGACAGTGCATGGTTCATTAGAATGGTGCGCACATTTTGAACACTGACGCCGCAAGGCGGGCTTTTTGGTAGAGCCGTGACAGCGTATGGCGAAGCGTAGTTCCTCTAGCATTTCGCCCCACAGCGTTTGCTGGAAGACAACAGACACAGGTTGATGTTGGTGGCAGGGCTTAACATGCGTGTAGTTTGATTTATTTGAGATGTATATGCTGATACTTACAAAATGAAACCGTTAGAGGCAATAGAAAGTCCCAGCTCCTTAAACAAATGTTTGTAGTGAACATTTGAGTGGCAATGACAACGCCTTTGCATTTAAAATTACACCGCGGTGGAACATATATCCTTTGCAACGTTACTCTTTTACGGTGATGCAATTTGACAATGACATACATGTGTATAACACACTATAACAATAACATAATGCTGTAAAATGCGAGCGAACGTGGATAAAGCCAACACTCAGATGCAGCAAATGAAAGTCTTATGTAAACACGTGTGTATACGAAAGCTTATAAAACTCAAACAATCACTTCAAATATAAAGACGAGGAGAGTTGACAGAATAACGGAATTAGTGGCAATGCGGGGGGTTTAATTTATTAGTGTCATTGGCAGCGTCTATAAATGGACATCGAAAATGACACCATGATATGAATGGATGTGCGAGATTTAACAAAAAATCTTTAAGACAGTGACCACACACCCTGCACACACAATTCCTTTCATAAAGCCACCATTTTCGCGTAAAGGAGGCGGCATTTAGTTTTAAGATTTCTTTTTTCGGAGCAACACAACAGTTTGTGGTAAATTAACGATGCACCGTGACAATAAGCCATCGTCACGGCGCATTTATGAATAAAAGAATATTAGTTGAAATGCACCGTGAAAATAGTTTGTTCTAACGTATCTATTGGATATACACTTTTAAAATCTAGGACATTTATCGGGCAATGATCATATACAGTTATAAGTCTTTTGGTTATGAATGTGATAAATATTCAAAAGTCAGAAAAACATTTATCTGTCATGAAGTATATGTATTCTAGCAGTTGTCAGATATGCTTCAAAACTGAACATAAAACATGTGTTGACAATCAGAACAGGCGCGATCATGGTGGGCCTGACGAACAAAAAGGTAAGCGATTAATTCAAGACACGCCATCTAAAAGCGAATTCCTCTTCAAAATAGTTCGTGGTTAACACAAAAAGCGCACTTCAATGACTACGGGAGAGAAATGTTTAAGCAAGGTTCAAAGTGACAGTGTGACGAAAAATAATCTATCCGCCCTATGCGGTGTCACACAAGATGGGTGTCGCAACATTTAGTTATTAAAACGTGGTAGAGGGAAAGACCCCCCAAAGACACCAATAACACACATGCGCAAGCAGAAATACCCACACGAGGGCCAACTTTGCCGTACGGATGATCACCATGACAACTATGATACTGGAAGGGAAATAACATTAATTCTGTCTGTGAGACGTAACTCGATGCTCCGCATAGTACTTCCGCCACATGATCCAGGGCCAGCACTATTTCTATAAAGCATTTTATAAGACTATCGACGAGTTCCTTTTTTGCACTATTTCTATAAAGCATTTTATAAGACTACCGACGAGTTCCTTTTGTACGAAACCGGACTTTGGGCCTCCAGTCATAAAATGTTTGCTTCAGAATAACTAGCATCATGAGTATGGTATCAAATTAATCACTAAACTTAAATATATTAGATGTTACTCTTTAAGTTACATATAGTAACTACTCAGGTGGTACAAATTATTCTGTCCAACACAAATTTTCTACGTTTTTTTTCAATGAGTAGAAATGGTCTTCACCAGCTGCCTCTGGACCGGGGGTACCAAGTAATATCAGGCGAGATGCTTACATCCCTGACAGTAGCTTCTATAATTCAACAAGTAAAGTCTATCAACAGTCCCTTTTGTGTTTTACTCTAATATGAATATCTTCTTATGTATGAACTATTCCGTAATTACTCCCAATGCGTTCAATATACGTACTACCAAACGCGTCGTACACCCTTACCTTGTCGGTTTTAGCATTCTTGTTAGAGTAGATGACAAACTCCACTATAGCCACCACTATGGCCAAAGCCAAGCCGACAAAGAGCACGACGAAGATGCCACCCACGTTGGCAATTCCCAGCTCGTTGGCCTTGCTTTCCCCTTTCTTGTCCTCGGTGGTACACGTTCCCGTGTTTCGCCACCATTTCTGGTACAGCATGGCTATCGTTCCTTTCTCTTGGAGATCCAGAATCGCCATGGAAATTAGATCCCGGTATGGGGAGCCTGGGGCGGGAGGCAGAGGGATGGTGATATGAATTAAAGAGTGCTGACGACAGTTCTATGAAAATAAGGTGAGGCAAAAATATATTTAAATTATGAAATTAATTTTAATTAACAGACAAATTAACATCCGCATGACCTGACTATAGTGAGCGATGACGTCTGCTTCACAGTTAAGTGTTATCAGTATACATGTATGCTTGTGACAACGGCACAAAGCAGAAATATGTCTATTTTACCCAACAGTAGTCGACGGCTACATTACATGTATATGTCAAGCGCATGTGATATTTTAACGAGGAAAGGCTGCACTATCACTCACTGGTGCAATAATTAAGTTTACGGAAAACTCAATCTGCCGGTCAGCTGAACTGGCTGTCATGTAAGAATACAAACATGGCAACAGCACATCACTAAACTCGAAAATAATGTACTCATGGAAGAGAGAACTGCAAGCAAAAGAAAAATATCTGCCTCTTTCATTGACCTTCGATTACTTCTCGGTACGGGGATTCCAATCTAGGTAGCATAAAACAAAGGTATACTTGATGAAAAATAGAGCTACAACTCAAAAGCTGGTTCCTGTAGTGCACATAATAGCCCTACAAAGAAAAGTCTTTCTTAGGCTTATGCCAACAAACTTTCCTAAAAGGGTTCCTGAAGAAAAGTGGGGCAATTTGAGTAGTGCCATTTTTTATCCTTGATAGCAAGACTCCTTGCAGTGACCTCAAAGAGTAGCGCCCATTCGGCTCGATTGGACAATCAGCGATGCTATCCAACCAGGGTCCTGCCTATAAAGTCAGCCGTATAACTGGTTAGAGGTCTGGTCAGATAATACCCATACGCTCGTCTTTGACCCCTCGTTCAGGAAGTCCACGAGTGAACTCGGTGTCAAGAAGCAGGAAGCTCGTGACCCGCTCCGCGCGCTCAGTGGCACAACAGAGTCCGCAGGTGGATAAAAATCTCATCAAGAGGGCTCGGGAGAGAGTGGTTGGCGAGGGTGCAACGACGAGATATGACCGGTGTCAGCTTTCAGCTAGCCTTATGGCTAGCCATTCCCTAAAACCATAAATACCGCACTCGCTGATGGCACCGTCTTGAAGCAGGCAGGAAAAGAAGAAGAAACTCCATAAAGATGAATAATGCAAGGGGCCAAAGAAAGTGTCAAATTACTCCGAGCGTAAGCCTGAACAAGCAACGACAATGGGGGATTACTGGCCGGGCGAGTTACGTTAGAGCACATGGGGTTTGTATTGACGCAGTCCGGAAGTAGCCTGTGTGTTACTGAACTGACGCATCTGAGTACTCAATATGGCGGTTTGGAAATTGTCATCAAATCTCACCAAAATAAACCAAACGTGTAGTTTTATGTGTTAATGCAAATTAGCTGTCTTCTTAAGCGCATATCATGAACATATTTTTATTTTTTAAAATGAAATATAGCGCGTACAGCATCGTAAGGCGATATTTGAAGTTGCATTGCGAAGTAAGCTGGCAACAATAGGGTCTCTTTGGTTGTGTCGTATACGATAGAATAAATACATGTCTGGCAAAATTTCTGGCTGGTGTTATGGAGAAACCGCATGAAAGGCTTATCAGGCTTGTCAATAATTAACGAATTATTGTCAATAAGTAAATTACTTGTCAGCAAGTAAGTTACACAGCTACCAAATTTAGCCATTTACTAATCAGGAAAGCAAGGGCTTATTTTACGGAGGAACCTTGGTGATGCCGTACTGTGTCATTCGGTCGGCGTATTACCAAAAATGCCAGCTATGCGTGAAAAGGCACAAGTGAAGTCGCGCGTCTGGTGGACGCTACTGGTCGGGCACAATGACGGGGTTTGGCGAAACTGCTTGTCAGTTCACATGATATTAGTACATCGATTGAAGAAACGGGGAAGGAAGAAAATTCGAGTATAAACGGCGCCTTGAGAATAGGATTAGTCACATATTTCATACATATTTCAACGTCTCGTTGGTTGATGGCAGAACAGCGAGGTTCTGTTTCCCATTTACGATGTTTGCAAGCGTCCAATGCGATCGAAATACGCACTGAAACAGACCTCTTGTTAAAAGCTTAACCCTCATTCTAAAAGCCTTTAAATAAACTCACATACTGATCAACGGCGCAGAGAACGAACTGCCTATACGTTTAAAACTCAACTCCGTCGTTCCCGAGATGAGCGTGGATCTGTTGTGAATCCATGTGGCAAGAGCTGCTAGCCCCTACGCGACCGCACGACGAAACAAGGGTGATAAGAGGTGGGCGGAAATAAAACCGCTTTGCTTGGGTATTAAAGCATATAAATGACAGAACGACGTTAGTTTCCTTCAGCCATGGTTACGTTTTTGCCGCTAAAACCGATGGCACGGTACCCCGGCGTTACGTTTCTTTAGTTATACCAGGCCTGGTTACCTCATGTGTGCCCAGAATAAATTTTCAAATGACTTGCACCGTTTTCAAGTTTTGTGGAAACACGTTCCGCTGCTTCAGGTTTTTAGGACGTTTGCGTGATCATTTCCTGGGCCGGAAGCCTACTAAAATTGAATTGTTTGCCAAACGTGGTTCGAAATGTTGGGAATATACATTGAACTGAACACGCATGGAACTCTAAAGGAAAATCACTACAGCATTAAACTAAACAGTGCTAGCACTTTGTGCCAATGACTCCCGGTCACTTCCACCAAACCCCTTACCTACATGAAATCAGCTTTCTGTGAAAATGAAGGCGACTTCGTCTTGCCGCCATCAGAGTAGTTAACGAGGGATCGTTTGCCCCTGGCTGACACGGCACTGACTGCTTTCGAGAAAGATCACAGCAGAGGTTATCCCTCGACGCCCTTTTGTCTTACTTCCTTGGGTTCTAATACCACGATAGGTGTTACCTCAGCGTCGTCTCTAGGGCCCGGGTTCTGATGCCTTACCTATTTGGGTTCCAATGCCCACAACCGACGATACCCCAGGGTCTAACAGTGCACCGAGAGTGCCTATTAATACTTATATAAGTCCCAAATGCCACCCAATCGATCCCTCCTGGGCTCCCAATCATGCCTTACCTATTTGGGTTCCAATGCCATAGCCTTTGCTGTCCAGCAGGCCGCCGACCTGCATGAGGTCACACTCTCGCTGGACAGTATAGTCGATCATGGTGGACTCCATGAGGAAGGCGTACTGTTCATTCAAAACCTTCTGGATACCATCCGGGGTGGTCTTAACGAACACGCTGGGCTCCTGGTCGTCCATGAACGACCACATTTTCTGGTAGGTGGGTAACTGCGATTCCTTTTTAGCAGAGAGAAAGACACGGGATTCGTTAACATTTTAATATTTCGCCTGTGGGTTGCAATCTCACATATCCAATGAAACAATCTTTTATGCATTTACATTTGTTTATCCGCCCCGAGAAGGGAAGGTAGTATAGCGTAAAAAGAAAATAGTTAATATTTTACTAGGTGGCTTCAAGTTTCGGCAACTCTCGAGAACATTTTCTCTGACTGATATGCATGTGTCCCTGCGATGTCTCAGCCGATGTTTACGTCAAACGATGTCATGCATGTGTAAATATTCAAGATAGAGTTTTAAATCACATTTGTTCTACAGCCTTGGTTTATGCATGTATGCACAGATATTTTGCGGCTTTAATGTGTGGTTAACAGAGCTGTGTTCTGCAGACATTTTCGATCCATGATACAAATCGTTGGGTAATTGTCTTGGAATATTAGTGACTTGACAACTCCAGTAACCAAATTCGCTGTTCGATATTTGCAGATTACCAGACCCTGTACAGTAAATTTTTACACACAGGGAAAACACTAAATTTACCAGTTTCCCCCTACAATTTGTAATCAACGAGACATGCCGAATGTCACGTCTCTTTTGCACTCTGCCGCAAAAAACTGTATCTTCAATATATGGCTACTCGCAAGCCAGTGGCCAGTGGCTTTTGCAATAACTAGCCACTTCATATACGAGGGGTTGCCAACATATATCTGCCGATTGAGCGAGGATCTTGCCCATTATCCATTACAAACTACATTTTGTCTAGAGAAAACTAAAAGCCAATTAACTGAATAACAATTATACTTTCTGGAAGGAGTCCCTGGGCCACGATTGCCAGTAACGCATGGTAACCAAGACCACGACTGATGAAGCGGCGATCCGGCATGACACAACGTCAATTCAAAAGGTTTATCTTAGACACATTCACATTTCTTTTGTCTATGCTTTATGTCCAATATTCCCTATGGTTCACAAAGGGCAAATGACAAATTACCGTAATTTCCCCGCTAATACCAACCCCCATTAGTCCGGTTGGCCGTGCCGGCTTACCCTGAAGAATGTCATAGTTGATCCGCCTTGTATAGTCCCGTAGCGGATCTGGTTTTGTTGGGACAAGTCCTCGGCGTTCTCTATGGGGGACACCATCCTCTCCACTGTTAGGAAGGCGGCCAGGTTGGCCGTGTACGAGGAAATGATTATGAGCGTGAAAAACCACCAGATCCCGCCGACAATGCGGGTGGAGACGGCCCGGGGGTTGATATCCGAGCCTTGCTGCATCAGCGTCCCTACAGCAAACCAGAAACTGTTAGACAGCGTGAACACGTTCTCCATGACGTCATGGTCCGGGTTACAGGGGTGTGGGTTGTACCACTCGTAGGGGCTGAACCTGGCTAGCACAAACATGATAAGGCTGACGATGAGATAGGCGGCGATGACGTAGATCCAGATCTCGATGGCCAGAGGGTTGAGGAAGGAGAAGAGCCCGGGGCTCTCCCGCCGGGGGCGCTTGAACAGAATGCTAATCCCCAGGTTCATGAAGGGCTTGGTGAAGTCGATGACTTTCTCTCTCAGGTAACTGATGGTGAGGGAGGCCACTGCCAGATCCGCGTTCTGCAATACAAGATACGGACGGATAGGGGATTACTACAGAAATCAATGAACAGGGTTCTTTGTGGCGCAACGCATCCAATTTCGGGAAGCTTGACTCCTAAATGTGGGAGTATGGGTTTGAGTATAGTAGTAACGTTGTATGACATATCCACGGTAATGTATCTGCCATTTTTATAAACCACGCCGTTGTAGCTGTCAGTTTGGAGTCCCGAACAGACCGAGAGGTTGATCAACTCTTCCCAAAAAGCTTCACCAGCTGTCCCAAACCCTCAACACCCATAATGGAATCGGATGGCTAATACGCTATATTGGAGAATACTGATTGTGGGCAGGGTGTGACAGACGTCTCAACTGAGCCGGGGGGGATTTCCTACCTGATCCATGAGCTCGCGGACCATCCCATTCCAGTTGCCATCCTTGTCCGGGGCCCCGTATTTCTTGTCCGGTACCAGCTTGAACTGGTACTTGAATTTGACGATCTCGGCGATTTCCGCCAGTAGATCCACACAGAATCCCTCGTACTCATTCGCGAAATCTCCATCCTCTTTCTCCATCACATAGGGGGCCTCCTGCAGAGGAAGAAAAAGGCTAGATTTCGAAATGCTGCCTTGTTAAACTAAAATAATCAAATTAAAAAAAATTGGTATCTCTGAAGGCCAATAGCTTTCCATTCGATTTTATTGGGTGCTTCCCTTTGTCTCTGATGAAATTAATGCGTGGACTATATTGAGAAATGTATAAACAAGGTAACAGACACCCGTTCTATTCGTGAGCAACATGTTGTGGTGACTGTAACGTGTTTTGCATGTTTATTTTCTGGCATATTCGTCCGATATATTGCAAACTCAGAGAAGGGATTATAAACGCTTCAATCGGTGGGGTACGCATAGAAACTCCGAAATGGGTGGGAGGTGGAGTGCCTCACGGTGGTGGTTTTGTTATTTGTCTCGGAGTCTCAACACACCCACCCAGGACATAAACCATGAGTCGGAGAGGGATTAGCGCGGGCAGGCATCTGAAGATTAACCCGTAACTACAACAAACAAGTTGGCAGTGAAGTCAATTATTTCGGCGAGGCTGCAGCAGTAGCTGCAGGGAAGTCAGAATGTCAGGTGTTAAAGGCCAGTCTCGACTTCTCATTTCCTTCCCGTGGAACAATCGATACGCCGACCTGTCTCGAGAAGCATCCCTTGGATTTAGAACAGATGCCTAATTTGAACAGCGCCCTGTATAAGCTTTCTGGCACCGAACTGTATCTAACTAGCGTTACTAGGAGTCCTAACTTATCTCGGGTTTGCTGGTCGAGGAAAAAAATCTCGCCAACTTTGATGTTTACTCATAGAGCACGGGCACAGATGAATGGAAGGCAGATGTCCGGTGGCATTTTCTTTCGGGAGGTTTCAGAGGATTTCAGAGGGGAAGATACCGCCACCCACCAACCCTGTATCATTTCTCAGCGAAGGGGGCGAGAAAGAGAATTCCATTGGCTCTTGTGGGCCATATGTCTTGTGTAAACTCGCGGCAGTTCCGGTGCCGGGGAGAAAGACCCTCAGAGATTTACTATGGCAGTAAACAGCCACAGAGCACCCCCCACCCCTTACACAGCAGTAAGGGTGAATGGGCCATTAATACAGACAATAGCCTAGTAATCTATCCCTCGGGTGCATATACATCTATATGACTATATAACAGCAGAAATACATAATGTGTTGTGGTGGTTCAAGCAGTGTGGTTTTTCATGGAGCACAAAATGCATAAGCCAAGTAAAAGAAGAATTTTCATCTGCCTAATTTGGGGATTTGGGTGGATTCAATTGTAGCTTTATTCGTGCCATTACGGTATCATTCCCGAGCCACAAGTTTGACCCAACAGCTCAGCGGAAAGGTGTCAAATCTGTCTCTGCTAATGCCATCGTAGATCAAGTATAAAATTTAAACTCTTTGGATCAAGTAGCTTTAATAGCCGTAGGCGTTTCGCCCATCACGTCGATTATACCACTAGAGGAACACCGTTCAAAGAGTCAACAGTGTACAATACTGTGCCTCCTTTATGAATAAAATAGACGCAAATATTTTCAGCTATAAACACTTCAAGATTTGAAAAAAAAAAACAAAAAAAAAAAAACAAAAAAAAACAAACAAACAAAAAAAACCAACCACACTTGGGTATTTCCTGTAGTAGAAATTGGAAATCTCTTGTCGTAAAGTATTGCCCACAGCATCATAACTAAAAACGTCATAGAAGACCTCCCAAAATGCTTACTCACCAAAATAGATGTCACTATTAGTGTCTTATTCGCAAGCACATTTCCACTGCCCATAACATGTTGTGGGGATGTGAAATTGAGCCCGCCGACGGTATCCCAAGTGCCAACCTGGGAAGCAGAAGATGTTCTTATGCAATGCCCCTCAGCTATTCTCAGGGATAAAAGTGGGTGGTAAGCATTCTAATTTTTTATGCACTTTATCGGTTTTAGTAGCTTCATTTTCACATTTCCATCTATGGCAGCAGCAGCCAGAGAAACCGAAATCATTTCGTCCAATCCAAACTTTTCCGCGCATACATCATGTACATGCGCCTAAATCTTGGCGTTTTCTATTTTCATTCTTATTCATTTTCGATTGGCACATGACCTTACCTTTAACAAACCGGACTCTTTCAACTGAAGAAGATCCAGGTGGAAATCGTATCGACGTCCTCGGTCAAAGCTGATTCGTCCAGTTAAGCCTTCCATGTCGACCTTTTAAAATAATCACTCTCAAAGCAAAAACGTTTTTTTTTTCAATCTGCCCGAGCCGTTAGACTGTATTTAGTGTAACGTTCAGTCTTGCAATTTTGCGACTTCTTTCTAGCAGTCAAATTACTACACTGTTCTCTCTGCAAACCATCTATGGGGCTTATTTAAGATACATTTTTTCCAAACTTTTTATAGTGTATAAATAGTTTTACAGTGTAGAAATTATATCAAGTGACCGAGCAATAACAGACATGCATGTGTTAGTATAACATGCCTATTGTTGGTATGTCAATCATGCTGTGAACTAGCATACCAACCGTTATATCCCATGCCTTACAAAACTCAGCCCGTTCTGCATTGCTTCACGTTCACAGGATAATTTATGTTGGGCGATGAAGCATACCGTTACAGCCACTTCGAATTTCGTCACTTTCCAGTGCTGACATTTGTTTAGCAGATATGCGCATGCGACGTACAGAGCATATGATGATACGAAAGGTAAGAAACGCAATGAGCGGGCTGCCAAGTGCAATAAAAATGCATTCGTGAGTTGTTGGCATATATTGGTGTCTATGTAACCAAGCGCTTGTTTCACACTCCTTGATGGAAGGAAGAGAAACAAGACTATTCATTCCAGCTCCATCTGCGAGGCATGCGCGAACCACCAAACAAAACCAAACCATGGGCTAACATTTCTGATACACACCCAGGGAAGTTATACTAATGTACTAGATTATTAGTGTGCAAGAATGTAACAATGTACTAGTTGAAAGTATCAAACCAGTACATTGTTGCTATATGGCGCGAACAGCAAGGATCATGGTATTGTGCACTTTAAAGGGAACATGTTCACCTACGGGGACTTCAAGAGGAAGGGACACTATCTGGTCAGCAAAGCATTGTGACGCCATGCGTGTGAGAACAATCCCATGCATTGCACACGTAAATTTTAAACCTAATTTTATGTATATCTATATCTATCTCTGTGTGTGTTAACGTTGTGTTTAGCTGCTTCTGATAGTTCCACTTCGTCTTTCTCTGAAGGTCATTAACTAGTATCACGCTTTTTAAACTGCTGGTGAAATGTGACCTCACTATCGTTGGTAACAATGTGGCAACCATGGCCTATACACACTAGCGGGAAGTGATCAGTGTTGCTAGCCCATGCTTTCTAGTGTGTCAAACACGTCAAGAAAACTAACCAAATTCAAGTAGTTATAAAGACTGCTTCCAAACGCCCAGGCTTGGTCTCCTTCACAGCTGAGGTTGACCAGTCTCAGACGCGTGCTTTGATCTATCTGCTGTAGTGCATGTGCCAGGACATAAACCGCGTCATACATCAACGCTGCCTCCGTCTGCAACACAAACAATTTGACAGGAATGGCAATACAGGCCAACCAGTTGCTGCTCCTGCTCCTCCTCCCCCTACTCCTCCTCTTCCTCTTCCTCCTCCTCCTCCTCCTCCTACTACTACGCCTACTACTACTTCTACTACTACTACTACTACTACTACTACTACTACTACTACTACTACTACTACTACTACTACCACTACCACTACTACCACTACTACTACTACTACTACTACTACTACTACT
>JAAUYG010044704.1_pt1 | contig 14787 bp, 9 predicted proteins | sample 7278091 | NCBI WGS metagenome assembly JAAUYG01 (sample SAMN14350201, study PRJNA611818) | marine sediment metagenome | isolation source: surface marine sediment (0.6m) | place: French Polynesia: Moorea | collected 2018-08 | reverse complement strand
GCCATGAACATGCGTGGGATCCTTGACATGTTGGATCATATTGTACGCAGAAAGGATTTGGTTGAAGCGTACTGTCAAGGGATCATTGGTAGCCTCGTAGTGAATGTTAACATCTACACTGCATCTTCGAAATATCATGAAAATGAGAAACTATTTATCGGCTACAACTGTAAAATACATAGCCCATTCCTTTTTGAACAACTCATCCGACTGTCATTTGAAAAATCTAAAGAGGATGTAGAACTGAGCAGCGATATCTGAGGGTGGGGTGGGGGGGTGGGGGTGATCACGTGCCTCCGCTTCTGAATTCTGAAAGAACTGCATTGGATGTCCTTTTAGTGAAACTAATTCAATTCAAAGCAACCTTTACCGAAACTTCATGTTCCATATTCCAAGCGACGTTGGGGTTGGCGCATCTTTTCTGTTGTAGCACCTCACCTGTCACGTAATTTGCCTTCCAAATCAGGGCCACATCTTCTGTTATTATTTTCAAAATCCTTATTAAAGACACGTATTTTCACACAGAAGTCGTCTAACCCTGCTGTGCGCCGTGAGCACAGTTGTGGAATGCGTAATCCATACATTTTTAAGCGTCCCATGTTAGCAAAAAACGAAAAAAGAAAAAAAAAAGGAACCACTTGAAAATTGAAAATTTTGAAAAAAAAGGAGGGGCTGGAGATATGGTGGATAAGCATAGCTTCGCATAAAATTTGGCCTTGATCCATGCAGCGGTTTCTGCGAACCGACGACGGGCGTTGCTGACAAAGTCAAGCAGAGCAAAAGGTTCCTGTCTTAAATCTACCAACAACTAACAGTGATCCAGGCAGATTTCACAATTGCCATATTGGGATATCAAACTTGACCATGGGAAAAAGCCACTGAATAAAAGTTGTAGATATACTCTTTGTCTAAGAGGTCGACACTGAGACTGTTTTCACTCAACGGCAATAGTTGTACGTGCGCATGCACACTTTCCAGATTGCCATGTTTGGGCATGAAACTTGTTTGAGATTGAAAACGCTAACGAAGCTGCGTACGGACCCTTATCCAGCACAGTGCGCCAAAATTGGCCTTATTTTCGTTCTAGGCTAAACTGTTTCCCACATGGAGCAATTAGAGCTGTAAACTAGGGTATTGGAGGAAAAAATATTGGTATCAAAACCAAAAACAGCTCTGCAACTGCGTGCAGATACACGAAGTGAAACCAACGCCAAAATCAAGAAAATATGACATCACTTTATTAGCAATCGATTGTTTGTTGGACTAGAATATTGTTATGAGAGAAAACGGGGCGAACTGGAATATTCGAAAAGCGCTCATGTTCAGGATTTCCGGTCAGTTCGCTATACGTGGTGGCGTGAAGCCTTCAAAGGCGTATACATGTACATGCGGATTCGTACATGTAGCTGCAACGTCCAAAGTGTTCTATACATGTACATATCTATGCACTGGGGGTTTTATGACTTTAAGCATTTGCCACACTAATGTCCAATTTACATCCACATATTACTATATTACATTATTAACGTAAAGAATTGTGGTAGATATACGGCACTAGAGGACTCGAAGTTTGCCAGGTGTGGTGTCATATCCAGAACCCCGCATTTGGGCTCACATTGCGCTCACTAAAAGGTTTACTTTCTGCGCCATGTCCATTTTCTATGAACTCTGAATTGACATAGAGTAGCTGGTTTCCTTCCATTGGGTAAGAATTACGCCCTGGCGTCGGTTGTCCTAATTCTTCATTTTGTTTTTGTCCAGCCGGGTTCGATCCTTCCAGTCCAGTCGACGAGGAACAACTGAAAGCTTCTCGACGCTTTAGCTTTGGGTCTTTATGGTAGATGGTGACATTCCGCTGCCCACGCGTAGGCGTATCAACGGTGGGTACACTGGTGTTGTTTTTCTCAACCTTACCTTTACGATTTCCCACAACAGGGTCCACCAACGAGGGATTTGGCGCGCTATCTGTGACGTCACGATGTTGAGCAGACGACTCCGGCGGACAGTCTATTGGCATTTCCTCGCAGTACCCAACGTCTGTTGACAGCTCGTGTCCTTCGAATATCGTTGGCGTTTTGGGAAAGAACGACAAGCTTTTTTGATGGTCCGAAGAAACGTCTGACAATGGAGCGGGAGTCGTGGTGTTCGTTGGTAGTTTTGATGGTTGAGGAGGGCTTTGCACTTCCAGCAAATCCTCATCGTGTGAATCATAATAATCACTGGAACCTTTGTCTCTAAATCCCTGTCCTGATGTCGGGATGCGCCCCACTGTGTCTTCCAGGCCAGTAGTAAGGTAAGGAGGAGCTGGGACGCAGGATTGTCTCGTCATAGACCCACGTGCCCAAGGGCAATCCGTCCGTTGCCCTTTGCTGTAGGTTGGAGATCCCGGAGGTTTCCGGCTGCTCTGAGGCTCATTACCAAATTCTAGCCTTTTCTGGACCTTGTTGTTACCATGTGATATCGCTAATCCAGACAAAGTAGATGCTTTTGATCCTGGCTGAGCTCCCAGACATTCCGTACCGGACCCGGAAGTGGTGTCCCCGTCGGATCGTTCCTCTATAAATCCAGAATCCGTATGTCTGTGAGAAGCGGATTTGTGACGCCTGGCTACAGTAGGAGTGCAATTTCGACAGTCATTCGACGTAACAGTGACGTCACTTGAGTTTGTTCTGGTGTCAATTCCGGATGTATCCAGAGGTGCCACCATTTCACACTTACGATTCTGGACAGCATCACCTCGTAATGGAGACCGTGACTCTTGTGTGCACTCATCAGATGGTAATTCCATGTCAATCCTTTTCTTACTTTTTGACGTTTTTTCGGCGTCGCTCAAAAGGACCTGTTTTTCCAGTTCACTTAGAATTTCCTCCATGGTTTTCTGCATGGAGCTGGTACTACACCTGGATTCGGTGGAGCGAATTGATGCCTGACTCGCGGAGTCCGAATCCTGCAAGAACTCTTGCGCTGTTTCCAGAATGACGCAGGCGAAACTGCTTTGTCTGACAGGCTTGCTTCCGCCGCTGGATGCCACAGCACGTCTGGATCTAGCGTGTCTGGAACGAGGTCTTCCTGAAGGGAGCTCCTCGAGATGGAAGCAGTTGCCATCTAAGTCACTCGTCTGCCAGACGCTGTTTGATATCTTGTGACAAGAATGTGGCAGTAGCGGAACCAGGCTGCCGACGTCACTGATCCGGAAGACCAGGACAGATTTCCGAGATGGTCGGACCCTCACTGATTTTGGGAGCTTTTTTAGCGCGAACTGCACGGAGTGTCCCGCTTTACACATGCCTATCGTGAACAGACAAAAGTCACCTTTCTGGTGGTCTGGGTCTTGGTTCAGGATTAACTTGTACATATTCATAACATCTGTCCAGTTGCTATGGGTAACGAATTGTGTCACCCTCAGGAATTCTTCCCCAGCATGCACTTGTCGAACTGAGCAGAGGGGGAGACCTTCCCCCGGGGTGAAATAGTCATGGCTGTTGTATGGGTAGGCGTGGATTTTATGCGCTTCCACTGGTTCCCCATGGTGTAGCTTCCACGGAGCTTTCTGGAAGTGGCTGTGGGCGATATTCAGGCGGTTAGAGCCAAGTATTTCTGTTTCCTGAAGAAGGAGGGTCACTGCTAAATGCGGGATTTCTAAAACTTCTGGCGATGGGAGGGGAAAGTCAGGTTCTGTGTTATTGGTTTGGAAGAGGCTGTATCTCACGTATCTACAATCGTCATCCAACCAGGCCAGTACCGGCCGGTAAATAGATTCCAGCAGCTGTATGTCTTTTGCACCTGTCGCGCATAATACCAACTTTAACCGACGTTTCTGGTTGGGTCCTGGAGCTCTGGTGCACGACGTGCAGGAACGGGAGCTGAATTGGTATTCGATGGCCTTTGAGGGCGATGAAGTCGCGTCAGTCGCTTTTGTGGGGTTCCTTGCCACTGGAGTAATTTCCGTTGATGCCGACGATATCCGCGCCCTGCATGATACCGCCCCGAGGTGTTCTAGCATCATGTCGTACTTTGGGGGCAAACCTAAAACTGGAAGAGATAAGGTACAAGTAGTTTAGATGCAGACAAAATATAACGGAAGAAAGCGTACGAAAATCATCAGTGAAGCTACATGTACATGTAGCAAATAAGCCCCTGCATTCAGGGAGACAAGACAAGCTCTAAAACAGGAAGAAGAAGAGCAAGAAGAACAAGAACAACACGAGAACAAGAAGAATAACGAGATGATGATGAAGAAGGTTTTTTTGCAACAGAAATAGCAAGAGCAAGAAAAAAAGCAAGCAGAAGGACTATATAGAAGGGAACATCTGAATGGAGCTAGTGTCACGAATTAAAACGAAAGTAATGCCTGCACAAATGCGGGGTACAAATAATAACCCTATAAAACTCTCCCCTACTGGCGCTCCACCCGTCAGTTCCGGACCCTAGCCTATTACGTGTGTCTCGTTGCGTCACTGCATTTGTATTTCTATATTTACCTTTGCCTATTCTCACGGCTAGTCCTATACTCAATACATCCACACATCCTTAAACTGACACATGCTTGGGTTTTAGGCTTTGAGCATATAGGTAAACGTGTGAAGAGGGATCCCCTTCTTTCGCGGAAGGGCGTTAGCTCTGCCTACACTCCTGATCCTACTGCACGGTCAAGTCCGACCTTGGCCAATGGTCTTTTGTTACATGATTTGCATGACTTACAAAGGATTGATGGGGGTCAGATGGGCATGGGAACTGTGCTACAGATCACGTGCCAGGAAATAAAAAAAGATATAGATATTCAAACTGGGTAACCTGATAGTGCTTGACCAACAACCATTTACATACATCTGTGAAGCTACATGTACCACGCCTTGTGTGGTAATGGTATCGTACATGTAGATGACAGCGTCACTGCTGCTGCTGCTGCTACTACTACTACTGCTGCTTCTGCTGCTGCGTATGTAATGTTTTGATATTTGTATATTACATTGTCTTTATTTAGGCACTCATTGGGGTGTCTGTTATAGTAGCTTTCTCCTACAGAAAATATATGTACATATGCAGTTACCTAATGGTTAATGTGGGTGTTGAAGGGTATCTAAATATATACGATGCAGTAGTTAACGGTATGGTAGAATACTCACTCTCCGGAGAGGAGCAAGAAGATACCCCGCTACTGGTCGAATACGCCGAACCATCCGCTCTGCCGTTACTGGAAAAAAAAATAAAGGTACAAATGAGAAAGGTTACTGTTACACAGAGCAAAATACATGATTGATTCGCAGTTATCAAAATCTATGTCGTTTCATGACAATTAATATTTTTATACACTAACTCGCGTTAATACCCCCTTTCACTGAGGCAAACACGGGCTGTTATTTTCACTGGTGGAAAGTATGGACACTTCCCCGTGGCACGTCAAGGCATAGGTAGGATTAGTAGGGCCCTCGACGGTTCTGTGCCTTGGGTTAACTTCTATTTCAGCAAGCTCTTTTTGTATTACGGTTTGCCAACCGTGGTGGGGGGTGGATGATTGCATTTCATCAGCCATTGGAAACAAGATTTCTTTTCCCTCCATGTGCAGCTTCACCTGAGTATCGCTGTACAGCCGTGTGGGTGATTGTTAGTTGCAGTGTCAAATGAATCCACGAATTAATCCGAAAAATGAGGCAAAAATAGTAGTCCTACGCTAGTGTTCAGATTTAAGGTACCGTGTCACCCTGTTTGACTGAACTTGCACAAATTCAAAGTGGAGCAACAACTTACAGCCTTTAGTCCACCTGAATGCCTCGCAGAAATACTAGCACTACTGACCACTAAGACTTTTTCACTCGGAGCTGCTATCACCCCTGACTATTGAAATGCTCCAAGCACAGATGGCAACATAAAGAAAGCACTCCCATGTCAGGTCTCGGTCTTTGCTGAATGACTGTCCTTATTTACTGTAATCAAACAGCGTTGGTGTGTGAATGTGTATTTTCTTTCGTAGGTAGCCCACTGTTATGTTCCTAAACTTCTATTTACCGAGCAATTTAGGGCGCTGCATTTCTTGTTTCCTTCGCGGAAATTGGGAAACGCATTGGTTGCGCCTGTGGGCGTCTGCTCTGCATGCATGCGGCTTGATGGCGGCCCTCGACGCGCACCAGCAGGGCAAGCAAAGCCGATGAAATCTAGCAACTGTTATACATACGTGCGATCTGCACAATTTAAAGTCAAAGCATGTGAAAAAGGGCAAAAAAAGTTTGCTTTGACGTGCTTTCACATAGCTGTCGTGCAGGCAGGCTTTGGTCAAAACTATATGTGAAGGCATCTCCGAATGCAGCCTTTGTCTTGTTGACAGCGGCATGTTCTCTTTCTGATTACCTTCAGAGAATTAAAGTTTTCTTTTCTTTTCATTCTGGCTACACAAGTACTTCTGACTGTAAACGCTTTGTTAGACAGCATTCTACAAAGATTTGAAAGTTTTCAGTGTTCAAGGTCAATATGGCTGAAGTAGGTATCTCACAGGTATACTGTTGAAAAAGCACTGTGAATCCTGCTAAGACAAGATAAGATTTTATTTATTTATTTATTTATTTGCAATCAAATGATTGGATTAACAATCACGCACGGCATACATGCAAATAGTTACACACAATACTTGAGCGTACTTTATACACAAGTCTGTTTATGATATACACACAATGCAATTCCCATACTAGCAACCACACGGGGAGGTTTATCAGCCATCATATAGAGGTGTAACCCTGGCCATAGAATGTGTGACCTAACGCAATTTGTCTTCTATCTAAAAGACAGATGTCAAGATCTCCCGCTGGTATTGACCTCGACTTGGTGTTACAGCTAATCTAAATGCCTTCTGCATTTTATTTTCCCCGCTGTTATAGACACACCTCTACAGTCTACGAGGGTACCATATATTACTACACCTTGTCTGCTCCCTTTGTCAGCGAATGGCAAGGAAAACCGACACCCGTACCTATTATTCGATGTCACGCACAATTGATGAACGCACATTCCGTGCGAACATGAAAGGCTGGTGAAGTAGGCAGACATGGCTAGCCCGCCGGCAAGCAAACCGACATTTCTAGGATAACGGCCAAAGCTTTAAAAACCGTGGAGAAAAAAACTAATGCGGAACAAACAAACTAGCAACGAGCCGCAGGTTCATCAAGGTCACAGTGTTTGTATACATAGAGATCAATGTTTCTGTGCGCTTCAAGTTTCATAGACGCGGTCGATGTGTGTGTCGTTTAGGGTAAAGGATTACTTGTCTAATATAAACCGGCCTAATTCCGAACATATCAAACGCGGAGATGCCCCGCAGGCATACATACACTCTCTGTTGGATTTGTGTCAATCGCCCTGGTACACTTAGGGATTAGCATGTGATTGACAGGTGTCCTGGCAATGATCGAATAAATATCGTTCTTTAATTCACGACGTTTGGGGCGGAATGACCGGGTAATGGCGTAAAAGCGTCTGAGGGACTTTTTTTTCAAAGCGAATATATGGCACACAAACTATAAAACCGAGTAGGATTTAAGGTGTATGCTAGCTGCAATAAAGTAGCAAAAATAGGGTTCCAGTAAAATATTGGCATCGTATCTCAGCTGCACAGTGAAGAGAAACTCATTATATACATGTACATGTACTGTACGTTTAAAACACACGTGTACTATAAATTCCCTTTCATAAAACTAATAATTACCGATCGATGGGTCGTGGGTTCGAACCCCGTCTGGTGAGGCACTTTCATATTTCACCTCATTGCCCGAGTGCTGGGTGTATAAAACAGTATACGATTAGCCAACCACCAAGAGGTGCATGCACCTAAACTGGGCCTAAAGCACATCGTTTCATTTACTTCTTTTTCCTTTTATATCTCGAATGCTGTCTGATAGAACGCGAGAGCACATCTACATTGTAGTATAGATACAAACTACATGCACAGCACTGCAAGATTCTTTTGTTTAGTTGTCAGCTAATTTGCAAGTCGTTTTGCATCCTGGCGAGTATAATAAAGTAGGAAACTGTAATGCCTGGATGGTCATCATCATATACCAGCATACGATATAACGTTTCGTGAATGATTGTGTAACCGTTCGTCTGCTAAAGTATAAATGCAGAATTTCAGTCGGTATACAAATACATGTACATGTATTTCCTACAAGGCTACAAAGTTCCTACGTCGGTCGTATCAGCGTACATTTACGTCTACTTATTCGGACCTCGCTGTACCTTGGTGGGCGTAGCTACCGATCGAGTGTACATTTCTACATGTACATGTAACATGTTCTTCGGTAGATTTCTTTATCGCCTTGTCAGAGAGTGGTTTTGGACCTTGGGGCTTGGGCCAACTGTTGCGTTCATTATTTTATCATATGCATAAAATGTGTCTTCCCCATAATAGCAGTAAATATATATCCAGAAATAATTTACTGCCATGCACCTTACGAAAATATTATCACGGATGCTTGCTCGAGTATCCTCATTCAACACATCAATGCCAGAAGCACCCAACGCAACAATGACAGGACAAGGCCATTATGCCTTGTTTCACGATTCTCACGCCCGCGAAAGAACGTAGCACGTGCTTCCAAAGACAATGGCGCAATATGTTCAGGTAATTAAGACAAATATTTGCTGGATTTTACGAACCATCCTCCATATGTACGCGGTCCACAATGGGCCATGGAAATTTAACACGTGATATTATGTAAGATGGCAGTTAAATAATGGACTTTCACGTCTTTGGCAGCCATCTACATGTATGTAGCGAGCTAGATCTTATGCAAAACTACACATGGACATGATTATTAACAATGCAATGGGCATATAGGATATGCATATAGACATATGCAACGGACATAACTGGACATATGTGTCCATTTCCCTCTAGAAGCCTTTACTCTCTTTTAATTAACTTTAAGTCGATCGGTAACGGATTTGACATTTATCTTTTTTTACTTTAGTTTCTGGCGTGATAAAAAAAATACTGCCATACCACAACCGGTTTTAAACACTGATAAGGCCGCATGTGGTCAGCGGCTCAAGTTTCTCACAAAACACTTGACATTTTGAGAATGTGTGTTCATTAACGCAGTAGAGCTGTTGCAGAGCGAACAACGAACATGATGGCGGCCCCTCCCGTGGGGTGGAAATTGATTGTCTTTTAACCAAATTTGGCAAATAGGCCAATTCTATTAGCACCGCGCGAGGTACCAATGCACATGGGCCCGACAAAGATACGTGTTCACACCTCGTACCAATTTGGTCTCACCAACAGAAATGCAACTTGTGTAACATTGATGTTTACCTAATGCGAGAGCAAAGTGGGTTAATTCATGTACTCTCATCGGACACTGCCTGAGGATTGAAACTGACCAATTGAACATGGCTGGTACGCGTTTGAAAATCAAGAAAGCTACTATATGGTATACGCTATGAAAATGGAAATGAAGACTACAGTACATGTAGGCGATTTTAATGTTCTATCTAACGATGTTAATGATTTTAATGGCATAACGATGTTAATGATTTTAATGTCCTATCTAACGATGTTAATGATTTTAATGTCCTATCTAACGATGTTAATGATTTTAATGGCCTATCTAACGATGTTAATGATTTTAATGGCCTATCTAACAATCTCACAGCTGAGAGCGAATGGCTCTGTAAAAAAAAACTTTGGCTCTTGCGAGGAATGGCCATACACACGCATGCAGGGGTGAAATTGTCAAAACTAGTTGCGCATAGGTTTCACTCAAGAATTTAAAGAAACACTTACGTCGTACACATTTGAAGGCATAAAAGGTTTGCCAAAATTCGAGGTCTTGAAAATGCGCCAGTCTGTTCTAAGTTGTCTGGATTCAGCAATCCGACGAGCATTGTGCGCTGGCAGTTTGACTTACAAAACATAACTACTTGTCAGAACTGTTCTAACTTGCCCTGGCCTGTTGGCGCACAGATCTCTGCTAGTCATTGCAGTCTTGTGTATATTTTACACATCATGAATAACTACACGTAGCTACGGCATCACTGTACTCGATTCTGTATTCAAAAGTTCCCACGTGTCTCTCTTTCTATGTTTTCTTTTTCATGTAGATCAGAAACGGCCAAAATAAATGCAGAAACGTTAAAGGTCTTGCTCGACTAACCGTAAGGAAGACTTTTCTATGTGAAAGCCGAATGCTTTGCTTGTGCGGTGGTCGCCTTAACGTTTGGAGATAACGAAGGACCTTCCATCATTTTCTATGTCAAAAGCGCGATATTCTCTCTCCCGTGGCCTTTGAAGTTTGTGTCATACCCATACGGGCGGACTCACCTTTAAAAGCAGATAAAAATCTGCGTCTGTAACCGAAAGCGAATGCATGTACACCAACCAAAGAGAAAGAATGAAAGCCTTGAGATTTCCCCTGAGCAAGCAATTTATATTTCAGCAGAGCATTATATTAAAAGTGACAGTGGTCCATTGCGGCGTCATAATCGAGCACTATGTTTTGGCCACGATGTCTCCCCGGGGGTGCTTCTTCCTATATTGAAAAAGGCCTCCAAAGAACAGGCCTTTGATGAGCCAGGATCCTTTGTCCCTGTATTTAATAAACCTGCAAGCATATGCAATTCATCATAAGGGCCTCACATAAAGGATACTTACTGTTGGTAATAATAAGAGTATTCCTGTAAAATCTAACGAAAGACGATTGTTGGCTCCCGAGTGATGAAGGGTTCTTCAGCAAGAGAACAGCAGGTGTCCTTACAAAAGAGGCTCCTGGTAGGGTGTCATGACTATCGGGTGCTTTTAGTCCACATTCGGCAGCTTCGTGTAATTTCTCGACTGGAAATTGGTATCTTCCAGAATATTACTCTGTTTTCTGCCTTACTTTACTTCGCTGAGCGTAATTCCTCTGTCGTCTATCCCGTCTTGAATTCTACTGTTAGTACTACTATACAGGAACTACAGTTACACCCCCTATACACCACACAAAATCACGGCTGTTTATTCAAAAGCAATAGACCACCACATCCATCGCACCCTGTTGTATATTTGACCAATAAAAGGAAGGGCTAGAAGAAACATATGTGTACCTTTGATATTGTTTGGAAACACAGTTTCGGGTAGGTCTTGTTCTATGTCGTCAAACATAGAGAAATAAATCACTGTGTCCACGTCTAGCACCCGTAGAGTGAGACTCTAACAAGGACCACACTGGGACAAGCTTTGGGGACGTATTGTCCACGCAGAAATTAACTAGCCGAGAAGCAAACATAGGTCCGAAGCCAGAAAAAACAAACCACTGAACTGTAGCTGCAAAAAACAAACATATTAGGGTGTGGATTTGGGAGTTGTTTGGCGTTGGGTGGATGCAAACAACGCCTGAATTGCGGCTGTAGGAGGGAGGAAAGGTCGGCAGTCTATTTTTGTGGTCGAAGCTGAGATTTTGGCGGTAAGCTTAAAGCATGGACTACATGTACATGTATACCGATAGATTTGCTATATTATATACATGTAGTCGGTGAGTAGTCTAAATTTCACCGGTGTGTATTACAGAAAGCTACTGTCGCCGGGAACAGCAAGCCTTAGGGTGCCACCGTGGATTTGGGAATGCCAGTAGCCCTCAATAACATTAGACCTTTCCAAAACTGATGTCCGATTGGGCGACAGGACGAGATAGATTTTGCCATATAATGGCAATTTTCCCATTAACAAAAGTCACATTACATCAAAGTGCACACCAATTGACTACTTGTTTACTTTCCGTCGAGCGTACTTTTTACCAGGACTGGTCATCAACAACGAAACTTCAGTGTGTCCTTGCTTAGGTCAAGTGCACCGACCAGAAAGCAGAGAAAAGGAAAGCAGACAATTTATTAAATCTCAGTTTCGTCGAGATGTGTGTGACCATGGCCTACATGATTCAAACGATCCAACGCCCACAGAAGAAGACGCATGCAGGAAAGAGGTGGTGATAATATCAACCTGGGAATAATTTAAACACTTGATATTATGTGAATGGGTAACACGAGACCAAGAATGTGCGTGTGGACGAGAGTTGAACAGCGTCGAGACATTGGACATGAAGTCCGAACCCGTGGCGCTACCGCTTGACCATCGTGCCACCAGAACCAGAGAGGAAACAATGGGAACCATTCTTTAACTTTGTGTTCCGATCCGGCTTTACTGCCCGATGTGACGCCGTGACATATTAGTACATCAACCTTCCTCACACGTCCACCCTCCCTCCTCTCAAGGACAGACCAAAGACGGCAGTCAGTCGTTTAGGTGGCTCCCAGACCCTCCCTCTTCCGTGAGGACATGAATCGGAGCCCCGAGGGGAAGTCTCTTCCGGCGAGTAGGATGTGTGGTAGGCAAGTCTTGACGGCGGTTGATTATATGTACTCTGGTCACACATAACAAGTAGCAGGTGTCACCTCGTTATTTGGGGACATGCCATCGCTGTCACCACGGATACCTGTATGGTTATTGAGAGGCTGACGGGGCGACGGAGTCTTGCTCCGGTGTCTACATAACTCTCTTGAGTAACATCGGGCGATGCACTATATCATCGGGACGGATGACAATTTATGACAGACGACCAAATTCAGACATGAAGACAGAGGCGAAAACGTTACATTAATATTTGCCTCACTTTCTCACACTTTCATTGTAATTGCGAGATATAATATGTATCTGTAGTATGCGTGTTCCCCAACAGAGCAATAAAGTCCCGGGTGCTTGTGTTCAATTTTGACAAACTGTAATTATCACTGCGATTGGAACTGGCCAACCATGCATGTAAAAATGTCACGGTGTGGGAACTGCGAGCAACGGCTGGACAATCAGTTTTCCTCCATTTATCAATACATTCATATAGACTTTATTTGTCAGTCGGTTCGGGGATACAGTTGCTGATCTACAAACCGATTCAAAGCGTCGCATCTCATAGGATGCCGCTTTAGTGTCGTCCTTTTCTGAAACTGCCGTGGCGGTCGATACCCCGCACTTAGAGAATTCTTCATTTAATCATTATAATGTAGAATCAATACTCGACAGGTACCGCCCATGGTTTATTGAAAACTCTACTAGTATAGAATGACCGTCTATTCACCGCCTAAAAGTGCACAGTCAGGGCATCCTCACCTATTGCAAACATCCGCTCAGATTAACGTAGCTGACCTTCCGCAAAGATTAATTATTCAAAGCAGCTTTTATATAATTTTGAATCCATTGTTAATACATTTACAACAATGAGTTCTTTGAATAAAATGCTCAGAAGCGGTGGCTTCTATAAGGGATAATGGTAACCGCCCGATTTCCTAGTATACAGACATATACATGTAGTAGGAATGTCTATGACGGTTTAGTCTCAGTTCTTCTTCAGCTGCTGCTGCTCCTCCGCCTCCTCCTCCTCCTCCTCCTCCTCACTGCTGCTGCTGCTACCACTACTACTGCTACTACTACTACTACTGCTGCTGCTGCTGTTGCTGCTGCTGCTGCTGCTGCTACTACTACTACTACTACTACTACTACTACTACTACTACCACTACTACTACGACAGGCAGCAGTGCATGAGGTTGGGGTAGTAGTCGAAGAACTACAACCACTATTACTACTATTACAACATTATTACTGCATCTACTGCTACTACTACCACTACTAATACAGTATTATTATTACTACAATTACTGCTACTACTATTACTACTACTACTGCTGCTGCTACTACTACTGTAGCAGATATTGTTGCTGCTCTTGCTGCTGTGTGTTGCTGATGCTACTACTGCTACTACTGCTGGTGCTGCTGACAATGTGCTACTACTTCTACTGCTTGCTGTTGGTGCTGTTGCCCTAGTCCTACCTTAACAAAGTGTTGCACGCTGCGCATGAAATCTATATAGTCGTGTGACGTCCCCACCTCCTGCACGAAGATAATAAACATCCCCATGGCAATGAGGCTATACTCCAGAACGAACGGGTAGAGGTAGGGGGCTGCATCCTCCAGGATTCCCTGGCTGCAGTCGTCATCACCTGCGTCTGTGTGAGAATACGGGTGGGCTTCAATTACATGTGAACGTGACAACACTGGTTGTAAAATTTGCATACGATAAAGGTCCCACATGTCTGTGGTAATACAAATAAGTGGAAGGAAGGAAGGAAGAAAGGAACAAACGAACGAAAGGATGGAGAAATGAATGAATGAATGAATGAATGAATGAATGAATGAATGAATGAATGAATGAATGAATGAATGAATTCCGAGAAAAAAGAAACGGGGGGCGAAATTAAGGAAAGTGGACGACTGGGAAGGAACGCCCGGCCTAGAAGAGATAGCTAACTGTTCTGCCGTACGTTGTCCCGGGCTGTGTCCGGATGACAGTCCCACATGTCCCCCCGTACTGTCATTGGCGTCAGGGTGGTGTATGTGGTGATACTCGTGCACTATCTCATCCGTGAGGGTCCTCAACCACAGACACAGGTTCGTGGCTATGATGTGGTAGAACCCGAATATCACCCAACCCTTCTGCTTCTGAATGTGAACCTGAAGTGGAATCGTATAATTTCAGGAAAACACATTACTTTTATGTGGCAACTTCGGACGATATGACGTCACAAGCTGATACAGCGAAACTTGAATATAAAGACCCCCTTAGGAACCAAGGATAAGGACCAAACTGGGTCCTTATGCAGAGGTGGTCTTTATATGCGGGTTTATAACAGGGAAAATATATCTCTGGGGACTTGTAAAATGTGGTCTTTCTAAGCAGGTACATGTAGTCTTTATATACAGGTGGTCTTTAGATCAG
>JAAUYG010059721.1_pt1 | contig 14789 bp, 9 predicted proteins | sample 7278091 | NCBI WGS metagenome assembly JAAUYG01 (sample SAMN14350201, study PRJNA611818) | marine sediment metagenome | isolation source: surface marine sediment (0.6m) | place: French Polynesia: Moorea | collected 2018-08 | reverse complement strand
TATGTCTCATTTACAGCAGAGGAGGACAATGAAGGAGAAGCTGCTGCACACCGTGGAGAGTATACAGGAAGTGGAGCCGGGAATTCTGGGAATACCCGGAGGCGGGACAACCGGTGGAGGTCTTTCACCAGATGTGGATCAAGGCAAGACAAACACAGGAATACTGAACTCAGGACATTATCATCTCTCTTCCATACAGAAATACACACACCCCCCCAAAAAAAAAAAAAAAATAGACCTAAAAGGATAGATTTGGAGTTACCGTAAGTCAGATATAAACCGTAAGACTGCTATATCATATATGGTGTGCTTTATACTTTTGTTTCAAAAAAAAAGTTGTAAGTTTTATGCATATACATGTACTATATGAATCCAGCTAGCTGTGTACATGATGTACATGTAGCTGTATTTTTGTATGCATAAAAGATTTATATGATGCTCTGGTGACCTGAAGTCATTTAAACAGCGGTCAAATGCTTTGTTTTGTGAAATCTATAACTTACTACAAGTCTCTGTGGTGTGTACAGTGCCATCCCACCCCGGAAATACCTGAAATAAGACTACCCCAGAATTTAAAACAGCTATAGGATGTACAACAGTTGGACAGACACCACGGTACTGTTATATTGTTTCACAATTGAGACCACCACAGAATTAAGACCACAAGCGGGGGTGGTGGTTACATGTAGGTGGTTTCACTGTACTGATATCCATGATATCTGCCAGCCGTCCAGCAGATAAAATCATCTACCAACAATGGTATAAACCTTGTGAACTGCATTTATATACAGTGTATACTATCGTTATCCTTAAACCAGAGCAGTACCTAATAGATGCACATGCTCCTCCACCAGTATATCTACCACACCAGCTAAAGGGCAAATTTATACCAAATGACTGTCAGATAAAATATCAGAAAATTGTCAAGAGACCATAAAATCCGAAAAATTCAAAGTCTTTTAGGCCAAAACACAATCATCACAGCATCCTTTTGACCAAAGATCACCAACTCCACATATTTCCTGTACCGTATTCACACATACATGTACATACCATTGGGTTGTAAGTACCATCCGGCACACTTTATTATTCACATTAGTAAAACATGCACCCAATCCCTTGCACTCACAATGCACATCTATAATAGGATGAACACTATAATAAGTAAGTGACTTTCATAGCTTTTGTATTTGGTATTTTCATAGGTCCATTGGATCGCCAGCTGAGGTGCTCGACCAGTACAAACAACAGCGATATAGCCGGGTTTGTGCAGCACACCGACGCCAACAGGTTCAGTGGAATCTCCGCCATATCAGGCAATTCTGGAATATCAAATATTTCAGCCATATCTGGAACTGGAATTGGTGATTCCAGCTTCAGCGGAGCCTATAGCGATGAGGAAAAACGAGATCTCCGATTGGTTGATATACAGCTCGAGGTCTGACCATACCACAAACAGGTCTGATTCATACCTCAAATGTTCTATTAGTATTCCAAGTCATTGTTCATGCCTTATTGAGCAGGTAAATTCTCTCAGGCGTACAGACACCTATGGTGTAGCAAGTAGTGTCATATATGACAGACTCACAGGTAGGACTTTCTGCATTGTTTGTTTGTTGTTTAACTGTTCTGCTATATTCAGGGTGAAGTGTGATTTAAAATAAGATCTTGGCTTTTCGCTCTGCTCAAAAATCATGTTTTTTGTTACAATTTTGCTTACTGAACAAACTTTGATAGATGGCTACCTTGCTGCAATATTGTAATAGTTACTTCACTGTGCTGGTTTTAAACTTGATAAGCACATGGTAATTGTGTTATGCTTCCTTTGAGATTGCCTTTATGTGGCTTTTAATATGCTATGATGGGGATTTCTGTTCTCACGATAGCGTTTGTGCTGGAAAAGGTTGTTTAAAGCTGTTATATACATTAGATTTCCTGGTACAAATGCATTTCTTTTAAGTTTCTCACAAAAAGACAGAACAGTGCTATGTATAAGCATGGATCTTGATGATGAAATGTGTTTAATGAGTGTTGATACAATGTGGTACTGTGATATACAAAATTGCTGCAGGATTTGGTTTTAATGCGTCCAACGGGTTTTTCACATTTTAACATTGTGTATAGTTGTTTATAGCTAGAAAAACGTAGTACCAGTTAAATTCTCTTTACTAATATGTTCTTTCCAAGGCTTCATATAAAATGTTCTTGGCTCGTCTCGAAAATATATTTAGATCAACAGTCTGAACTGCTTCCTTAAATATCAGACTTTAAAGACCCGTCCTCGACTATAAAAGCAGCCCAGCTGATCTGACGAGTATGGCTGACGGCCTCTGGCAAAGCACTCCTCTGACCACAATTTGACTTCTGACGAAGATTGTAGGAAAGCCAGGGAATGGATTAGTACCAGATTTGGCACACAGTTGCTTTAACAACAGTAGATCACAAAACTGCATGTATTGTGTTATACTGTTACTTGTGTGCAGTATAATTTGTAGTCAACCTTTTGATGTGGGGGTTCAAATTCAAATTCTGATTAGCATAAAAACAATAACAGGCAGACTGATGGATAGGTGCTCAGCCGGCTTCTAGCCTGGCTCCCTGGGGATGCAGCCAGCCGCATCTCTCTGGTCAGTGCAGTCAAACTGCTCTTGCTAATAACTGTTGACCAGCTTGATCCAGAAGCAAGAGGGTTGCCAGGCCCCACTCATGGCTGGCCTCCCACCCAATCAAACACTAACGACCAACCAATTGTTTTTTCGGGGTTTGGGAGATGGGTCTTTAAGCATAAGAATACCGGTACACATTTTCAGCATAGTAGTCCCTCTGTTGAAAGGTCACCTTGTTTGCAAAGAAATTGTGGTCATTATTAGAGGAGCGATGTTTGGTGAGAGGAAATATTTTTGTCCACATTACGAAATTTGGCTTCTGTGTTATAATATCCTGGCATTACTACCAGGACATGGATTGGTTGGAGCATTGTTTCTTCCATGTTTGAATGTTTCATTGATCAACTTTAACCTGACTGTTCAGTGAGAACTCTGTCTTTGGACACCGAGTATTGATTGTTATTTATGAGCAACAGAATCAGAATGTAATGCTAATAACAACAGTACTTGGACTTGTCCTAATCAATTTTGTTGCGATTCTTTTAGATTAAAAGTTTCATTATAAGCAGATAAGGTCAAATCGATAAGAAACCTATGACATGTCGAACCATGACTACCAACCATTGTTGAAGGTGATCTTACCCAGATTTCTGTCTCTCTCTCTCTCTCTCTCTCTCTCTCTCTCTCCCTCTCTCTCTCTCTCTCAAATACTACCTGTATATTGGTGTATTTTCCTATTCAGCACATAGATTTAGATTCAGGCTAAAGTTCTTATACAATAATACTCCTCGGTTCATTGCTACTCATGTAACATGTGCAAAAGTTGATCTTTACAACCTTTATTTGGAAAATCTTGATGTATCTTTCTGTCTTTCATCTTGATATTCATTACATATCTGTATTGACCACTTGATCTGTTTCCTTTGCATAACAACATAGCATCTTGATGTCAAAAAGGTGAATGGTATATGTGTACATGTACAGTATGTCTGGCTTTCATTGAGTCTGCTTTACCGCGGTGGAGTTATTTCCACCTTTGTGTTAATCCATAATCCTTTCTTTGCTTTGACTGTATGCATGCAGACTTGTACATGTGTACCTGCAGAAGTGTAACCAATATGCTGGAATCGACTTCTCCCGGGCATTCACCACATAGTTTGTTAACTCGCATTCTTTGTAGGTAATGTACATGTACATTGGATGGAGCATGATACATTGTATCTGTATTGGGGATAATTTAATATCTGATATTAATGGTATTAGAGCTATTTATTAGTGATGTAAACTATACTTGTTGCTTAACCCAAGCTTACTGACTTGGAACATGAGGAGTACTGGTAGTATTTTGATCAGACACGAGTTACAACTATAGATATTAACCACTTCAAAACTGTAATCTAGGGCAGTGTCATGCAAGTTTTAATTAAGCCCTGTGATGGTCACAAAGCTGCTGTATTGTCCAGACTGATCAGATGTATAGTATGACGTTTATGGCAAAACCAATCTGTCCTTCACTGTATGCAGATATTTTTTAGGGATGCCACTCATATAATGGGTGGGGGAAGGAGCTGTAGTCTTAGTGTGTGCCTTGTGAACATACAGTAGTCTCCCTCTATTATAGGGACACGTCTCCCACCAAATAATTCTGTCCTCATTAGAGAGGTGACCTTTGGTGAGAGGAAAGATTAAAGGCATTCATAATACTTGCTGCCAAATAATTCAGAACTGTCCATATTAGAGGTGTCCAGTGGCAAGTGTGTATTTTAAGAGAGGGGCCGCGGTATCTGTTTTTATGATGGATTCTTTTCAATGGCCGTATTTCGGCACTGGGTATTTGTACATGTATATGAAAAGAGATAATGTTATAATTTTAAATGTTCTCCATGGAAAATTTTCCATGTTCACTATGGAAATTGCTCCTTGTGGCCAAATTACATTTGCTGTGAAATGATAAAGCTAGCTTGTTATGTAGGTTAGATTTCACTCGGTTCTTTTTGCTGTGGCATGCTAGACACTTCGGCTGTTGATTGCTTCAGAGTGCTGATAATTGTGTCTTTCATCTCTCAGTTGAAGGACTATTTTGAGCTGTGCCGAGGCTTATTCATTTTCATGGACATTGGCAACAAATAGCGGTACATCATGGTACATATAGCTGTCAGAGGCAAATTTTCACAATCCTCAAATGTCCAATTCATTCATTGGGGAGTGTTTTTTTGTCATGAAAATGACGTAAAACCTGCTGTCCCCCATACCATTATATAAGGAACGCCTAAGTTTCCTCGTCTGTATTCGTTGTTTTCAAAGTCAAAGATTACTGCACAGTGTACATGTATATACCACAGATTTTATATTCCATGAACATGATATCGACTACCAGAAAAGCGAATGCATTCCTGTAGTGCTGCTCCATGGGAGCGTTGTCTTTGCTCACCAGTACAAGGTTTGTAAGAGAAACTGATAAATGAAAACAATTATTACTAGAGAGTAACATTGAATTTGCACACAACGAACTTTTCTAAGAAATAGACAGAAGTGGATATGGAATACTGTAAAACATTGACTAACCCCTGGTCTTGGAAATTTGTGTTTATTTTGCAAGATAATGGTTCATAATCATAATTACTGTCTTGAGATCAAACATGTAAATAGAATTAAACTTCCACTGTTACAAAAATATATTTGTTTGCCTAGCCAGATTCTAGTGCAAAAGATACGTATGCTTTTTTATGCAAGAAAGTGTCAACACATGCATTTACATCACCTGACCTATGTGCCATTTACTGACAATGCTCATAAAGATTAAAGTGTGTACATGTACAGTATTAAAAGAAACGTTTCTCACAAACCTATAGTGTTCACGTAAGATTTAGCATTTTCTAGCATTACCACTGTTATACTCATTTATCGCGTAGGAACGTGCTTCAAAAGACTCATTTTTCACCAATATTCATTATTGGCCCATGTACATGTATATGTATGGCATGTTATAAATGTATATTAGAGTAATAAGTTAATGTTGCCATTACTGTGTTAACATCTTCCTTTCTAATGTCAAAACTTGTGTTTATTTATAATCTTTCATTCTTGATACTTTTCTGTGACATTATATGTGCTAGTGGGCCACCAATAAGTTAATGTAAGTTGCCATTACTGTGTTAACATCTTCTTTTCTAATGTCAAAACTTATGTTTATATATAATCTTTCATTCTTGATACTTTTCTGTGACATTATACATGTATGTGCTAGTGGGCCACAAGATCTTTGGTGAAAAAGGCAGAAGTACATATTATTGATGTTAAACGAATTTGATTTAATATCCAAAGCCTAATACGAAAGATATTTTCAGCTCGAATCTTGAAGAGGAAGTCGGTTGATTCTGAATACGGAGCAGTAAATTCCATGCTCTTGTTAACTCCAGGTGTTACTGAATTTAAACACATTCAATATGTCGACAACAGTAAATTTAAACTTACATCATGTTAAATGTTTCGAAAGAACGAATGTGATCGAAAACTGGAGCTTCCTGTAGTTGTAACATTATGTTGGTATCATTGAATTGATTTATGCAGTGCCATTGATAAAATAAGGTTGTGGTAAAGTAGCATGGTTTTATTTCAGATTCTGTTAAATCAAACTGTCACGCTGTTAACATGGTTAAATAAAATAATTGTTTATGCAGCCTTTCGATTTTGCCTTTGTGCTGTGTCCATATTTACTCAATGTGCATAAAGTACATGTACCTTGCACTTGCTGAATGTTCAGATCTGGACTTAAATGCAGACCATTCAAATAAATTGAAGGGCTGAAGGGTACATTGGTTCACAATTTCCAACGCATACCGGTAATAGTACCATATCATGGAATTTCACGGTGAGCAATTTTCCAGCATTTTGCAGTAAATTAAAGTTTTATTTCACACAACCGACCCCTCAGTATCATACATTAAGACAGCATATTAAAATAAAACCGAATTATTTCCATGGCATCAATGAATTATACTGGGCTTGGCTCCTTGAAATTCTGTCCATATTGATGATGGTCTAAAGAATCAGGATTTTGAATCTTATACACAATGTTTTAAGGTACATGACCTATCTAAAAATATGGATTAATATGTAGAAGAAATAACACTGTGTGTGTATGTTGTCAGCCATTTTAATCCCAGGCAATAATGTAGTACAAGGGAAGCTTGGTATTTTCTGCCATACGGCAAAGTAACACCGCTTTATGAAACTATTAACTTTATTATTCTGTATATTAAGGGCATTCGGTAGTATTGACAGCATTGCACAGTGAAAGGCTTCTCCACACTGCATGTTTAACATTCATTGACTAATAAAACATGCACCGCTTCAGTCTTAGGAATGATTATATGTTGGAATATTGGAAGTCAAAGCTTACAAGATCTATTTACGTAAGGCCCGCAAGTAGTCAAGCATATAATACCTGCTAGAGGCAGTCTGGACAATATCATTTTCAACTTTTTGTTCCGACATCATATTACTAGTGATTACAAAGTCCTTATCACCAAACAAAAAACATAAAACCTATGGAAACTGCCTACTTCCCTATGATCTACATGGCAGAATCCAGTTCAAAGACACTGTAGAACAAAAATTAAAAACTGATGTCTTTTGTGTCATTGGGGTAGTGTCTTTACAGTTGGTTTACTTCAAGAGCCGGACTTGAAGGCTCCACACCTCCAGGTCTATTATTTCTGCAGGCGGCTACCAAATACGACGCTATACATGTACATAATTTGTTTTTGTCATTAAATATACCTGCAAGTTGATAGGAAAACCTGCCACATAAAAATGCCATTTTGAAGCAAAGAAATATATCTCGACAGCAGAGGACACTGAACAAGTATCCAGTAAAATATAACCATAAGATTGTTATGTTGACCGCCAGCAGTCAGGTCGTGCACTATATACAGACTCTTATATACACACAAACACTTCATTGTCTTGAATTCATGACTTAGTATCACATCCAGCATATCCATTCCATTAAGCGCATGTGGTCCAATATTAAGGGCAGTGAGGTATCTACAGGTCTTTCAAAAGTGCCACAGCCCTTGGCTGAGAGGATTAGAATGCAAAGAAGATTTATTGGGAGCATTGTTTTCACTACTAGTATAAAGTTTCAACCATAAGATTTTCCACAGGCACCATGCACTTGATGGAATCAATATGCTAATATTTCTAACACTGTTTTTTTCTCTTGATAATACTCATGTCAATACACTTATACTTGAGTTAAATGCTGAGAGAAGCATTAAGCCCAGGAGATAACTTTTGACTTGAGTATATTCAAGAAACTCCCATGGGAGATTTCTGGAAAAATCCAAGACTGATCTTAAGTATGGAAAAGACGAGGGTTGTGTCAAGCAGATTACAGTTCATTTCCAAGGCTTGAGATTTTTCCAGAAACTGACCCCTTGGTGACAATGGGAAGGTTAAAACCCCAGATAGCCACTGCTAACTGTTGCCTTTGATGAAATTATCGTGTCTTGCTGAAGGAATGACAAATGTGGCAAAGTCTTCCGGTACACTATCAGCTGAGTGTGGAGGCTGTTCCATGTTAGGATCATCACACCCCAGTAATGTCTCTGTCCGATTTGCACTGGTTAACTTGCTGTTGGAATCCTTGTTCAGAGCTTGTGAGGTGGGCTGATCAGGCTGTGTAGAACCCTGGCTGGATTCTGCCTGTTCAATGTACATGTCTTCGGCAGGTAAACCACGTTCGGCGCCACACACGCGCAGAGCTTTGGCCAATACTGGTTCACGTTGGTCCTGCGGCCACATTTTGAACGTTGATGATGTGTAGATGGCGCTCGAGCTATCCTCACTCGACGTCGCTTCCAGTTCGTCGTAATTGGCTATTGAACCCAGAAGCTTCTCTTTAGATATCTGATCCAGAGTTTTGATTTTATGATTGACGGGAGATCCAGCAAGATGCTGGAGATCGGAATCACAAGACGAACTCGCGGGAATGAGGCTGTCGCCGGTGCCAATCACTATCACAGACTGCGGCTCCTCCTGCTGGGAATGTAGAAAGTTACCCGGTTCGGCGATAAAGCCACTGGATGAATGTTTCATGAACAAACTCTCTGGAGTCACCGATATGAGGTCATCGCCCTCTCCCGACTGACGACCACCATTTGTAAATCCCCTTTGAGGGTTTGAGTCTACAACGTCTATGGGAGAGCTTAATTTTTCTGGGCTGCTATGTTGTGAACTGCTAGCTGATGTTTCTGAGGCCTGCCCTTGGTCAGCAGTACTGTCAACAGCTGCCGAACCAGATTGAGGTACAATGAATGGTGACACAGAGCTGTGCTGGGGACCTCCCAGGTTGGGGGGAACAGACATGTGCTGGCCGGCCAGTATAGGGTCATTGCTCGACTCACTGCAAAACAAGTCAGTAATAACACATTTAGCTTAAGGGGCCAAAGGAATATCATGAAATAAAAAAGAAAAGATACGATAATAGGCATTCTAGGGCTCTCATGCTTGTAAATATTGTCTCTTTCTGAAGGAGGGTTTAATATGAAGAATGGCTGAGGGAACTTTTTTCAGTAAATTATTTTTAAACTTCTACAGCCACAGGCTACTTGTACAAATACTTCGAGTTCCTGACAAATGTAATTAACAGTGATTAATACCCATTTTAAGTATTATTATACATGTACATTTCTACAATAAACGAACTGTCAATGGTAAAAAAATCAACATATAACGATCCCTCAACTGTACAACATAGTGGAATGGTGACAGTCTCCCCCTCATGCTATTTACATGTGGTCTGTTATTGTTGAAAGGTTTACACTGAAAAGTAGGTCATTTTGCTCTCAACATGTGACCTCACAAAACAAGAGCCTCTAATCACAATCTCACTCAACAGTTTCTGGTTAAACACAAACTGAGTATTTGCACTTAGTTTACCATAAGTTTAAGGCAGCCTGTCATACACTAGACCAAACTTCCTTTAATATGATAATTGCATATTAAACAGTCTTTAAACACAGGGACCAAACGAGTAATACAATCATGCCCCAGGGGTCAGTCACTTACAAGACGACTCCCAGCCGTAGCTCTAGGAGATGTTTGAGGTTGGCCAGGGTCAGTCTCAGGTCAGTCGTACCCAGACCACAGTAGTATCGTAACTGGTAAACAAAACATGGAAATAAATGCCATTACCATGGCTACAGTAAGGTGTGAGCCCTGATGATGTCATTATTACTGGTAACCATTGGCCTCTGAGTCAGTCTGGGATTCTCCACTTCTGTTAAGTTTAGGAAATTATATGTACATGTATTTGACTTCCTATGGAAACCCAGACCACCAATTACATGACTCTGGACCGCGTCTGCTAGAACTTATTTTGTGACGTCATATGCATAATGCACATGGTAGTATACTATCATATGAGCTGAAACATACACATATAGCTTGCCTACATCAATTTGTATACAATCAATTAAGATAAATATACAAGCAGGTTGTACTAACAACCATCATTCGACTAACGGTTATGCCACTACAGCTGATCAAATGTGGGCATTTAAAAGCAGCAACTGTACTTTGTGGCAGAACCTCATACTGGAACAAACTGCACGTGTTAGTCTTCACTAATGAATATTCAATTCTTACATATATTACCTGTGATATGTTTTTGTTGAGCAGGAACACCCCGTAATGAAACTGGAAACGTTCCCTGCCTTTACTGAACAGGGGGAAACTGGGCAAGGAAAACAGAGAGGAGGCTATGATATTATCACAAAATCTATTTAAAACATTGCCAATATGGCCAAAGTAGATTTATTATGGCCACAAAATGAACTATATATGCATTCTAATTCATCTGTATGCCATGCACTATTTTTACAGAGTATCTACTTTATTAAAATTGATTTCCAGCAAAGATCTTGCGAGAATAAGTATCCCATAAAAACAAGTATAACTTTCAGCGATCATTATTAATTATGTCATCTGAGGCAGACAGTTATTACTACTCCTGTCAGGATAGTAGCACACTTTATCCAGAGGCCTGCTAATACCTTAATGTCAACTGCTTCTGCCATAATATTGACTGCTATTACTACTCACATTAATAGTGTAGTAGAGTAGTAGAAAAAGCAGTACATGTAGGGGAAGCACATCAAAAGATTTACTTGACATCTTCAACTGGTAAATAAATTCAAAACAGTACATAAAGAGATTTTTCTTTATTCCAATCTCCTAATAGTCAGTTATGGTCCTTTACTGATTATTCAACCTTCTTGAGACACAAACATAAGCTGTGTACGTACTCTCTCTCCTTGTCTGACAGCTTGTCAATGATGTGATCCCGGATTTGTGAGCGGGACCCGAGATGTTCCATGGGATAGCGCAGTGGGACATCCAGAAACTCGCTGATCATCTGCACTATGTGGGTGGTGTAACCGAGCGATACCGCCACCTGGTTCTCATCATGGCCTGACACAAGAATGGGAATAGTTATTGTACAAAACACCATAACACAGCATCTTTTGGTAAGACTTCTCAAGGACATCTGCATACAAAATCGCAAGGTTTGTGGCTGTCGGAACATGTACAGTGGTCTCTCTATTTTAAGACCGCCCATGGGACCAAGAAAATGTGGTCTTATAATAAAGGTGGTCATAAAATAAAGTTCATTTAACACAGAAAATTGCCCTTTTGTGGCAAATCAAGCGGTCTTATAATCAAGGGTGGTCTTAAAATAGAGGGTTGTAAAATAGAGTGACTACTGTATATCCTAATACAACTCCATTTGCACGAAGTGTCAAGCTAGTGTTGTGGGATATAACATGTCCAAGTTCAACAATATTTTATAATGGTACGGTTACACTTAAATCAACTGAATGATACATTACACCCAAGAACAGCAAAAATATTCCTACCGGCAAAGTCCTCCGAATTAGGAAGATGTACACCACATATTGTTAAGGTGTGGGGTGGCGCTATCTGAAACAAGCAAAGCAACCACTATTGGGTTCAATCTTTTGCTCATAGTGACTGAAACCAACATGCATTCAACAAATGCTGACTAAAATTCTTAAAGCAAAATCTCTGTTCATGGCTTTCTGGTGCACCTGAATATGTGCACAAAGACTTGACTTTTGTCTGTCTGGGCTCCAATGTAATTTTTGGAGTTGACATAGGCCAAAAATATTACCAATGTGCAGACTTAATTCAAATTGATAACTGATAAGTAATGTAAGTTGTGACATGATTTAGAGTAAATAGTCCAACTGCTGCTGCTATTACATATACACTAAACTACAACTACTACTACCAACACACTATGCTACCACTACCACCAATACACTACCCAGTGACCCCCGACTGACCTCTACTATAGGGTAGATAAAGGCGAGCTCTGAGATGAGCTGTTTCCTTCGCATTACCAGCTGAGCTCCTGTTTTGATAAGTTCTTCTCTGGAATGAAAACAAGTAAGTCCAAGCGATAATGTTGTACAATGTACTAACACAGACATTAGTAATACATATTACATTGTATTATACAGTGAAAAGCTTTGTCACCACCTCAGAATAAAGATCATTTATCAGAAGGACCCAAACCATACTTTCATGGTTTAGCAGTCTCAGAAGACCACCTCACAATTAAGACCGTTAATGTGGTCTTAATTGTGAGGTTCTACTGTGCAGACAAAGTGTATAAGTGTATGTGATTTATGTCACAGCTGCAGCACCACACACTTGTAATTTACCTATTTGTATTGAAGGTTTGTTTCCATGATGTAATACATCCTTCACACACCACAAACATATCACACCACCATATGTGACTACAATGACAATATGTATCCCATGGAATTGGGAGATACATGTATACAGTACCTGACATCAAAGTAGCCCTTCTTTTTTTCATGGAGCCTGCTGTGGTCTTTCTGAAGCGTGTCGTATCGCCCACGTAGCACCATTTCTGCAAGTGTTAATAATGAGAAAACTGACAATCTTCCCCCCAAAATACAGATTCCCAGAGAATGCTATACTGGAGAAGTAAATTACCGCTATATCATGTATATATATATAAATGCCGTTATCCATGTTCTTACATCCATCTTAATATTACCAGTAATAGCGTTTAGTTGATCCTAAGTGCTATTCTGATATGCAACAAGACCTTTACTGTAAGATTACCTATCATAGACAAATGTAACTCTGTTAATGAGTTTTTTTGAAATGGAGGTTGAAGTGTACATTTATATATACTTTAGTCGTAACTCAATAGCTGTTTAGCATGAGAGCACACAGACGCCACACTGTAACCAAACCTTTCTGGTTGTTACGCGTCTGCAGGGTCTCGTACTCCTCTTTCTGAGTCTGTAATTTGATGGTCCGTGATGCTAGATCGCTACACATCAGGCTGTTCCTCAGGGCTCTCATCTCACGTTGGGATTTCTGAAAGACGGGGCAACAGCCATTGATCAGGAAACATCACACGAACAGAGTGCTATAGTTCTCCAGAAAAATAATAAGCTGATCTTCCTACCTTAAATTTTTAACCTGTCTTCCAAGTCCTAACACTGTCACCCTCCAAATAAAATACATGCCGTGGCCTGTTAATACTTACCATATCATATAGTTCTTGCCATCAACCTGATTATAAGGAAGGTAGCTATGGTAAGTGCCCAGTACGATCACTACAATCCATACAGTACTTCAAAAAAGGTCCCACATCTTAGCTTATATGCACAGTGATTCGTGAAGCATGATTCATGAGTAATTTTAATTTTGAATTACATTGTCGGACAATCAGAACTCTTAGAAGAAGTGCAATCTGTGGTGTGGTGAAATGCGAAGCAGACACTACCTTTGCTTGCATGGTCTGGGAATCTTTAAGCCTGCCTTCGATAGCAGAACGTACTCTGTGTACGGAGGCCCTGGTCTGCTGTATGGCTCTCACTATAGTTTGTATCCTGGGGTTGGAAAACAGCAAGACTTCAACTAAGCTAACCTTGATCTAATAGCAAACTGGGCTAGACTGTTTTGCATATTCTAGTTCTGCATATCAGTACCCATGTGCGGGGTCAAAACAAGCATTACACATTGTCTTTTCCTGGCGTAAGTATTAAAAAAGATGCACAAGTCAGTAGGATGCTAAACCAAGGTTTGGAGCAGACAAAACAAGCCCAGTAACATAATGGTAAATCACATTATTCCTGAAGTCTTGAATATGGTTTTCAACCAATAAAGGGTAGATATTATTATTATATAAATCCTTTTGTTATATACACACAAGTGTATGTGTAGGTTAATATATTAGGTTACACATATGGTTGACTCACATACATATTAGATTACATAATTAGGTTAATATATTACCGTAGGTTATATTCAGGACATTTGAGGTGAACATTAATTTACACTGTGTATGTTGTAAACCTATATACAGAAATAAATGTTTATCCAAATAAAATGTACATTAGGCTGTACCCATGGTACCTGAGAAGCGTTTGTGGGCTGTATGACAACCGTACAGCCGAGACGTCTGCTTCAACTTGGCAGTCTGTGGCTGACCAGGTCTTACGTTCATCCTGACAAGCAAACATGAAATATTCAATAACATGGTTAAAAGCTTTTAATGTAGGCAAGAACAGTCACCAGTATCCACTGGTGTGTAGCAATCCTAAAAAAATACACAGTTTCTAGAGAAGTAATGATTCAAGGATGTATTGGAAAATTGTTAATGTAAGAACATTTGATAGAGCATTGATGCCCACTTTTGTTTATCGATGCGTCAGCCATCCCCCATTTAGCATGTTTAGCACCCCATGCACCCGCCATGTCAACTTTTTCCAGAAACCCTTGTACAACCCATTGTGCAGTTGCTGTATTCTATATCCATTATCAAAATCAATATTATGCAAGGCTTGAGCTGTGACTTGCTACAACAGCTGCTAGCATCGATGGTCCGTGTTGCCTACTAGAAAGTACATGGTATTTGCCCTCACCCGGCCACTGGTGCTATTTTTATTTATTATTGTCTCAGTGGGATTTTTTTGTCTCCATGTTGCTGATATGTCGATAATAAAATTGATAAAGTAACTGCCGATTGACTATTAGCCTGCCAATTACACCTCTAAGTTCTAACAGTTTCTAGTGAATTTAGTTTGGAACAATGTGGAATTATTA
>JAAUYG010233084.1_pt1 | contig 14793 bp, 19 predicted proteins | sample 7278091 | NCBI WGS metagenome assembly JAAUYG01 (sample SAMN14350201, study PRJNA611818) | marine sediment metagenome | isolation source: surface marine sediment (0.6m) | place: French Polynesia: Moorea | collected 2018-08 | reverse complement strand
CTGTCTAGTTTGGACCAAACGATCTACGCCTGATAATTTTTAGGTGCCAAGCCACTGATTCAATTCCGCCAAAGGTGAGCAGAAATGAATCACTCAGACCATTTATACCAACTCCGAGCCGCCCAGTCGGTTGCCTAACTCATTAATGCCAAGCGCCAAACTGAGAAGCGCAAACCTCCCAGTTTTTACGTCTTTGGTGTGATGTGGTCGGGGATCAAACCCCGGCCTCCCGCACCCCGAGCGGATGCTCTAACCACTGTGTTATGCAGGGGCGGTGTTAGACAATCGAAGTCCTGTAGTGGAAACTAACCACTAGGTCTGATCTGCCATGGAAGGTTACCAGGTAATTACATTCAGAAACACTCGTAACCAACACTGCCCAAAACCGAGTAGATTGGGTCATGCCATATATTGTGCTTACCCTTATGGCAACATCACAAATTTACTTGTACTTTTTTACTGGCAACTGGTGGCCAGGCAAATTATAAGTGATGTAGGATATACTGGGATATGTACTCAAAATACTCGAGGCAACAGTACCTGTACACAGGATGGTGTCCACAAATCTTCCTTTAATAGTTCAGAGTAGATATATTTTTATTAGTAGTATATTTTGTGTAGTATTAATATTCTTTACTAGGAAGTGATGATCCAGCTGCACATTTAGATTCAATGTTTAATGCCATGGCCTATATCATCACAAGGAATGTCTCAACAGTTTTGTCATGTCCTAGCAGCTATGAATACATATTTTTGAGAAAGAAATTTTCCAGTCAAACATAATGACGTTGATTCCTATGGCTACTTGTATCACATGATGAATTTTAAATATGGAAGTTATTATGAGGCAAGACCGTTACATAAGACTCAAGGTGTGTCAATTATGAAACACCTATTTCCTAAGAAATGTCCGTACATTCGTAGTAATTCTGCCAGTCTCTTTTGTAGCAGTGCTTGGTACAAATTCGTGACAGTTTTATATTTGTCCCAATTTGTATAAGCAAGGACATATATATATATATATATATATACATGTATATGTAAATGAAAGAAGATGGCAACAATAACATGTGGGTTTTTAAGTTTTATTGCTGCTTTGCAGTTCAACATAAACATAAAACAAATTGATCACAACAGTCTATGAGGATGAAAGAAATATGTACACCAGACCGATATCCTTTCTTGAAAGAAGTTGACATTTTGTGACATAACTAAATGAAGAACAATGCAAGTAATGAAATCCTCCCACAGTAAAAGATCCCTGTTACGGAAATTACAAACTTGTCCAAATATTATGCACTGCATAAATATTAAATGTGGTGGTGTTAAAGGTTGAAAAACATTTTATGTTACAATTCCTGGATTATTAGTTTATACTACAGTATAAACAAAGAAATTACTACATGCATGGATTTAATTCAAAGTACACATGCCTTTGGTGGCGAGTCATGTGTGAATTAGGTCAGTAAAATTTTAGTTTCACTGTGCATGACAAACTATATATTCTTTTTCAAAGAAACTTGTTTAACGTAAATGACAATGAAAACAAATTACACTGGACATTTTTTTTTTTTTTAACTCTTTCAACTGGCAACCAATTACCATTGGGTGATATGATACTCAGGTATTCCAATTTTCACCTTTCCATTACATGTACTCCCACTGATACATGTGAACTGCTGTGGGTACCCGGGTATTCAAACCGATACATATTGCTTTACAGATTTTTTTTACCAATGGGAAACTTCCCATATTTAAATGTAAATAGTGATCAGGCCTTTCATACATTTAACAAATGATTTGTTCTCAAATGGTTGAGGCAATGAAATGCTAAATACATGTAGTTTATTCAGTACACCCAAACACCATCATTAGGAGACTGATATCCTAATAATAACAACCGAATGAAGTTGAACGATGTTCCTACACCTTGACGTGATGTGTCCACATATTTTTCGGGTGCACATACAAATGTCCAATGGGACATCAGCAATGTGCTCCAGAAATGTCTGGAGAAATGCCTGGTTGCTCCAAAAATGTCTCAAAATGACCATAGAGTACCCCCAAAGCACCATGCCTCTCCTGCGCCTAAAGGTATGGTGATGGCAGGTCAGAATGTCCCTGACCCTTCTCTCAAGGAGCTCTGTGCTTACCAATTACATGTATGTAGTTATGCTGCATCATCATTCGTCACATGTAACTGTGTAGTCAATACTCTCCCTTCCCATCTGGTGGGAAGAGAGAGTCGATTGCACTCTGCAACTGGTAGCCATGAGGATGGTTATGCCCCTGATGTCCACAAATCTTTACTATGAGGGGAATGTGCAATGCAATAGATTTTGCGCAAGGTACCATATGGGGTGTGTGGTTACTAGATCTAATAGCTGGCCTCTGTATATAATGTTAGAAGTTCTCAATTTGAAAAAAAAATGTACATGTGTAATCACAAAATTGTAATAAGCTTGTGTATAGAAATGTAGAGACACTGCAGTATATAACTGCCTGCTACCCATACCATCATGGTCTACTATTGAGAGCAAGCATTAACTCGTAGTATTTGTGATGTCTTGCACAACCGCATTATGACTTTTGCCCCATCTGGTCCAGTTTACGAGAACATATCCTGGTAGGTGTGTGGACTTGGGACACCGTACATATAAACAGAAAAATTGTTATTCTACACATTCAATGATATTGAAAACTGGATACATGTATTGAGTTCCCAAATTTTCTATATATAAGCCTCTCCCTGGCCTTGTGTCATTATCAGGGGAGTTTGACAATATATGGTCACAGTATGTTTAAATATATAGTACTGTAAATTCATTAATGTTTGCCAGGGATTTATTTGCTGAATTTCGTGACCATCTTTAAATCGCAAAAATAAATACCCCGTAAACATAATTAATGTACCTAGGTAACTAACGAGGGCTGATCTAACCTCAAATATTGATCCCCGTGAACATGGTTTTGTCTCAAAAACGCAAATTTAATCCCTGCGAACATTAATGCATTTACAGTATATATGGCACAGCCAAAAGGCATTCACAACTCGCCTGTATTTATACCAAGTTTCTATTGTTCATCTTGTACCTGGCTTCACTTGAAATTTAAGACAGTGTACCAATTAAGGTACAGAAGAAATGGACTGTTTATAAACATGCACCGGCGCTTACACCAGCCGAATACAGGCAGCTGAAGTGTTCATGAATGAACTATCAACTCTTTTAAGTTCAACGTATGTACTTGCATTATTTTCACCATAAGTATTTTTTATATACCCATTAACCATAAATGGCCATAAATCCTTATGCAATACGTTTTTCTTTCAGTGTCACAGCGTGTATTAGCTAACAGTGGTAACAAAGCATCTTTTCGCATCTGGCAAGTGCACATGCAATCTACGGTGACTATACATGTAAAGTTTGTATCCAATGTGTATCCCATACTGGTATACTACTATACATGGTATATGGCTAATGTATTGTTGATTAAGCCACCTGGGCTGGAGCTCTCGAAAATACTAAGTCTGATTGTTAGCCAATCATGATTATTCAGGCTTAAAGTGGCCTAAAGTCAAAACAGTAAGGGACTTGATACATGCATACATGTACCTAGATGTTGTTTCTGAAGGCCTGACATCACCACCCCTGAAGAAGGCCAGTGGTGGCCGAAAGCTCAGGAAGAGCTACCAATATCTGGTCTCAGCTACGCTAAAACTTCATGTTAAACTTAAAGTATTTTCGAGAACTCCACCCCTGGATCACCTATAAACAAAGAAAACACATCTTTACTCCACAGTCTGACACCTCACAACAACAACACTGCATCACAGTCAAAGACTTGATACTGTACATACACATATACAGTCGGTACAGATTGACTAACAGGACATCAGCTTAGCCGGTTCAATAGTACTTGCTTCTGGAGGCTAAACATTTGCTTGGCCCTGTTGTAAATCTTATAATCTGCTTCCAGGGCCCTTTTCACAAAGTAATCGTACATGAGATAATCTGGATCATTATCGTCATAGAAACCATCTCGCTGCTTATTGCGATTTGAGCGATTATCACGCATGTTGACGCTGTCGAGTTGAAACTGTCTAATGCTATGGCACTCGGAGAATGGCAGGCCGTACACATGTTCAAACATTTGCATGGAATTATCAAAGTCTTCGACTAGACCAACAACGGAGAACCAGTTCTCGAGGTTGTTGAGGATGTAGTCCAACACATGACTCTGCTGTGTGGCGGTCAGCTGTCCGAGCTGATGCCGGTGTTTGAACCAGCATGGCCAGTTACTCGAATCTCCAAACTTGGAGGTGCTTCCATCTGGGGAGAACTGTGATGTGCTCGGGAATGAGTTGCATGACTGAGGTGTAAACAGAAGCTGCTGAAACAGGAGACTACCGTGGTGTAAAATCCATTCTCTTAGTGTCACCTGAGAGGCATCCAGCATCAGGCACATTTCATCACGCAGAGTCCTCCCCGTGGAGTTGCAGTAGTGGTAGCTCGAAATGGCACGCTCCATGGGATCTCGGAAGAGGGTAAAATAAGAGCAAGGGGACTGTTTGTACTGATTGCACATCCCGAAAGAATACTGACCCATGTGGAGCTTTACACGTTCACGTTCGAAGCTGAATTTATCGGCCATTTTTGCATCCCACATCGACCTTGAGTCGCTATTCCATGGGGGTGCTTTGGCTAAGTTTTTAGTCTTGGACATACCAGACAGACACTGGGAAACTGGGGAGCCTGCTGCTCTGTGCTGGTGTAGGAATACAACAGCGCTCAGCTGGTAGTGACTGGAACTACCACCTGCTCCAAGAACAAAGTAGTTCCGCAGCGTATTATTCTGTCGAAGCCAGGGGAAATGCATGGAAACCATTTCTTCCGAGTGCTGGTGGCGCTGGGCCTCTTGATGCTCTTCAGCCTTCTGAATCCTGTTGAGCGATGTCATTATCTGGTTCAGCTTCTCGTCATTTCTGGAGAGACAGAATCAGGGGAAAGATTCAGATAATGTCCAAGGAAATGCCCATATCTTACTGTGCAACACCTACATGCAACTCCCAAATTTATCTGTCATTGGAGTGTGGTATTTACATGTAGATTGGCCAGATCACTTATGGATCACTACATGGATACAGCACCACTGAAAAATGCTAACACAGAAGATAACGAAATAGCAACGGACAAGATAATTAAATAGCCACACAGAAGATAACAAAATAGCAGTGCCATATCTAAACTGCCATTGTTATAAACATTGCAACTCTAAATCCAACAGTAAGGGCTCTGTATATAATGGTCCATTATCTACATCAGTTACTCTTAATGGTACCCACTATATGACAGACCTAGCAAATTGTTGTGATGGTGTAGTAATTACCACAGGATCCACCATAAACTATCAAAGCGTAAAATGGCTAGCCCACATACAATAATTCTCAAGGATATTGCATCAAGAATACTAAATGTCATGCGCAGTTTTCTTCATCGCGCTTCAAACATCTCAAACCCCGGGCGGGGTCAGCACACTTGTACTTATACTAACTTAGTGCATTGTAGTCCCTCTATTACAGTTCATATAGCCCATTCAAACCATATACCAGAAGTACATGTACCTGGTAAATATTAAAGTTACTACGTACCAGTGCTGCAGCAATTACCTCAATATATGATATAAATACATGTAGATATGTATGTAACCTTACATGTACCCAGTCCCACCATACATACACAGTAACAAAGGTGTAGTGTATACAGGTGAGCTTTAATACTTGTGACGAGTGTGACAGGATCATCCATCACTACAGGTGTCAGGACTGGCAAACTGCTGGTAAATTTCATTTGACCCATAAATATAATAAAACTCATTGAGATATCAGGGCGAGATTAATTACCAAGCTAATATCAAATTTTCTCCTTCACTCAAAAAGGTCAAAAACTTTAGCAAAGCCTGGACCCCAGGACATGAAAACTTGTTTTTTTTTTTCCTCCTCTCCTCTTCTGTCATACAGCAGTCATTGTGAGGACCCTCGGCTAGCATGGAAGTTGGTGTCACCCAACAGTCCCTCCTGTCTTGTTGAGCATGAAATATGGTGGACATTTTTTGTGGGTGTTCATGGAGGGCATCTTTTCTCTGTAGCCAGTTGAGAAGCCAGGAGCATACATTTGATTGCTCCGAAGGAACAGCTCTCCTCCTTAAGGGCTTGATTTATGTTTCATATATCAGGCACACAGACCTTGCCTCTGTATTAGCCAAGAGCGCTTTTCAGGGAGATAAGCATCAGAATGACATTGGTAACTAATGTGGCTTCAGTCAGGCTAGGTCAGATAATCAATTAACTGTGTATGCCATGTGCAATCTTAAAGGATGAGATTGGTCATTTACCATCTTTTTCGAATGCTTGACGTGCCACTCTGCCCAAGTTTGGTGCAGACAATTTTTATGACAAATGTGAGAATGTCATTATCTACATGGTTGTGTTTAACTAATGTTCTTATTATCTACAGGAGCAAGGATGTTTAACTTGGGCTAGGGCTACCTATTGTGGCATGTAAACGATAAAAGTACTGTGGTATTGGAAACTGGCAACCTTCCTGCGTGCATATAAAGTTATAGAGAGTTATAAGTACATGTAATAGAAGGAATCACAAGTGTGTAGCTTTTGTCGAATATCAAGATATCAGCCCAGCAAATGCTAAAAAAATTCCCATGCAGCTAAAAGAACCTGCATGCTTTTTAGCCACAGATAAACCTGAAATTTTATTTCTTTGGATGGTCAACATGCATTTAATCAAATGCATGCATGTATCTTGATTTGCAATGTGTGCATTTAAATTTAATAGTTTAAAAACATCTCATGGTTGAATGGAATCGATTGCTAAAACAAAATGATCTTTTTTAGCCACAGTGGTTAACTGAGAAAACATCTTAGCACCAGGCCAATATTAACTATAACGGGTGTTCAAGCAAGATAAACATCTACTGTATCATCTAACCACTACATTGACTAATTTTCTTGTTACTCCCCAAGTAGTATCAATGCATCATTTGGGCCTCTACTCTTCTTGTTAATGTGATGCATAGAAAACTATGCATACACCCTCAGGGCTTGGTGTCTTGAATTATGTGGCCATGCTATGTGGAGCCACTTTAATAGTGGAAACAGGAGGAATAAACTTTAACATGTATCACACACAGTGGCAGATTATCATGCGAATCAAAGAAATTAGCTTTCAAGATGCCTCAAACAGGTTTCAAGCGTATTTTACATATAGGCGTTTTGATAATAGTCATGAGAGCCCAACAGCACCTTGTTTTACTGACCAACCTAGCCTAGTGCCCGGTTCCAGTAAAGTTGAATGTGGGACCCAACGGTCCAACAACGGAAATTGGCATTATAAACCTGCATGCCCAATTAGGCCCAGTATACTTCTGTGCTAGATGTAAGCTGGCACTGGTAGGTCCTGCCAACAACTTCGTATGCTATGCAAAAAAGGATGTGCTACATGAGTGTCTGGACCAATGCCCAGTATTAATGGCTCTAAAGCAGACTGGCCTCCAGTCATATGTATACTGACACTCAGACAGTACATGTCCGTCCAGCAAAGGGTGATGCACAGGAGTATTGACTCCGAGATATATATATACACATTCTATGTTCTGTATAAAGGATACAAAGTATCCTGTTCAATTAATTAGACTGTGGTTATTATATTTCATTAGTACATGTTCATGATACTGATGAATGCAAAAGGAAGTGTGTTAATCTACTTTGCACCACTCCACTTCCAAACGAAACAATGTCACAATGTTGGATATGTCATAAACAAAATGGACCCATTTTCAATAGTTCATTTCTTATTCATGAGCACAAATTCACAAAGAGTTTGACACATATGAATATTCAACTTGGCAATGCTAGAAGAATTTGCAGGTGCTTCAGTGCGGAGACATCTTTTCCCGAACTTAAATCGGTGTGTGATGCAGCCGACCTAATACACAAGTATAGCTTCCTAACATATACATGTGCTGGAGGTTGAAGATTTGGGCGTATCACAGCAGGAATAACAACTGTGCACTGTGCATGCTGTGTACTGGTTAGTTTAACTAAGATGTTGCAAATGGCAATCCATTTATATTCACACAAAATCATAGCTACGCCAGTATTTCGTTGTCATACTCTCCATGCTAAATACCTAGAAACATGTCTGCTAACTTGAAGCCTGACAGGGATCTTCAGCTGATATGGATCTCCACATGTCACGGCAGGTACATGTATTGACATGGCCCATCAGTTTTGCCTTACCACTTGTATGGTACATGAAATGCCTGTCACTAATAAAGTGTGTACTGGTACAAGTCGGACATGTACAAAGATGCCCAATGGCATGAAAAATCCCTCCCCCCCCCCTTCTCCTGCCAGTAAAAAACTAAGTGGTTCCTCTCATTTATCAAGTCCCATTGTCATTACACAAATTGTTGCGACTTCAGGACCTCCCAAGATTAACTGGAGTGCCCCCCCTGGCTTTCCTTCCCCTGCTAGTCCCAAGGCCTAATTCATCAGGATAAGTCGACATGTTGACAGGTGGAAGTGCCAGTAATGTACCTGGTGTGTTTACAATTTCTTCACTGGTACATAATCCTGGCAAACACTCTCAGACACTAGGCAAACACCGCCTTCAACCAGTAAGAGTTCCGGTCTGGACTTTGGAGCCAGCTGGAGTGAGGGGCACTGTATACCATGCTCTACATCCCTGCGTGGTGGTAGTAGTGGTGGTGGTGCTATGTAGTGATTGGTCATGCAGAGTGTTTAGGTCCTGGGAACGATGGTATTCACCTTGTTCTGGCAACGACAAAATCACCTCTGATCAAATAGACCTTGTCAAAATGAACATGCAATTGCTTAGTCATTCTCCAATAACACTTGCCTGACAAAGTGATAAGATACCTCAAATACGAGAGAACGAGATATAGGATTAATCTCAGCACACTATCTCAGCAAGTTGCCAACTGTGTGGAACAGGGCAAGCATGAGTAGGGTTTTACCTATGCAGTATACCAGCTTCCTTCCATGCTTCCTTCCTTATCCCAGCTGGTAAACTTCCATGACGGGGTGATTCTAAATGTCACTGAGGAGCCCCAGCTTTTGCAGGCCACTCGCTGATTAGTCTCGTGCCGGGACTCCTGTCCTTCCCTGTGGCCTTCTGTAGCTCTCCGTGTGTCTATAAATCAGCTGCTTGCCAAAACATAAGGTAGCTGCCAACACCCACTAACAGTGAACAGATGAGGGCTGGCGATAACTCAGGGACGCCTCACCCCGGTAGGAAACCCATGGTGTAAAGAAGCTGGAGCCAGAAGAGATTACCTGCCATATTTTTAATGGCCAGAAGAGAGGAGCATTCAGCCTCCAACCCTCCTTCACGGACTAAACCCCCCTGTCCACACACCCCAAGCTGCCAGTCAAAACCCCCTAGCGCCAGAAAAATGACAAAGAAAAATATTCCGGAAAACCATTTTTGCCCCTGCCAGGCCAAGCAGCACGCCTTAAAAACTTGTTATCTATTAGCCAAAGCAAACATTTGGGGAGGCATATCTCACCCAAGGCAGTAGTTTACCCACCACCAGGGGGTGCCGGGGTGCTATGTTTGGACGCCATCCCTGGGAGGGATGAAATTTCAGGCTCGTCTGGATATCGTCTTTCCTGACATGCAGGGCCCCAGACTGGTATTACTCAAACCAGACAAGAGTTTGGCAACAAGTGTTACCCCCCTACCGCCTGACCAGGGATTACTGGAACTTCCGCTGTTCCTGTCCGAAATACTCTGCCTTAGAGAAATGTGCTGTACAATGCCAGCGAAAACACTGCTGGACAAATATAGTGCCAGAGTACATGTATGTACAATATGCTTACAGTCACTTTTTTTAGTTTCTGCAATGTTATAACTTGTAATTCTAAGTGATGAAAAGGGTGAGCATTAGCACAGAACTTAATATTAAGTGCAAAATCAGAGAAACATTAACCTACATCTAAGCTTGTTAGTCAAAAGTTACATGTACACTTGCATCTTATTTGCCCTCATTCTCTTAACTTCGCCTGGATATCTCTCATATCAATTCAAGTTATTTTCATTCAATATACATGTAGTATGATTTTAAAATGATTTTGCTAACCTAAGCAGGGAGATCCAGCAATTTTTATCAAACAAGTGTAAATTAAATTTATGATTTAAATTTTTTGCCACTCCAAAATGGGAGAATTTCTCTATATGTGCCCCTCTTGTGTACACTCTACCAAGAGCTTCTCTGGTGCAGAGATGAGATCTGCTGCATTTCACGCTTACTCTGGCTTGGCATACTCAACACTTGCCCCACTCATCTGCTCATGATCCTGGTAAATTGTAATTGCTTCTTCCCCTCCCACTGGCAGCTTTCTGGCCCTCCCCTCTTCCCGACCCACCCCACCTACCACACGAACCTTCCCCTCTAGCAGCGCATTTTGATAAATAGGAACTGGATGTTGTCTGTCTTCCAGATGAGACACCAGTACATAGATATGCCAACAGGCTGCCTCGACCAAATGCCACTTTCAATAAACCAATACCACCAAGGTTGATTACATAAGGGGCTTTCTCAAGAGAGTGGGTACCTAGTCCAGGGATTACCTGCATTGAGGGACTGACAGCTTCTGACACATGTACTACATGATGTACACAAATTTATAAATTCTACTGAAATGGTCGATAATTGCCAATCAATACATTTTGTATAAAGGGCAGACTTCTACATTTTTCGTGAAATGTGTTCCTCATATTGGTTAAAGGCAGGTGATAGATGAGTAACTCTGCTGACAGCCACAACCATCTGGTTTGCGAATAGATATGAATAGCAGCAATTACTCCAAAACAAATCTGTCTCACGCCCAATTCCAGTAATGCACAGCTCATATTTTACTAATCCTACAATCTGAGCATTTACTTTCCCTTGCCAGTGCTGCTCCAGGTCTGACAAACATTATTAATCTGCGGGATCAAGCATGCAGTCAGTCCCGCCCAACCAGCAATTAAGTGGCTCCCTCTCCCTCTTCTCACAGGAAGGCAAACATCTCTCTGGAAGCCAATTTCCCTTGACGTCTGCTTCCAATCTATCTCTACTGCCACGATGCCCAGCCACCTCCCAGAAACCCAATCTAGTCTATTCCTCAGAATCCCACAGGCATTAGGGGTGGGAGTTTGGGGGATGTTTAATATTAAATATACAGTAGTGAATTTGACAGAAACTCCAGTGAAAAGAACAGGTATAGATATAGATAAAACTTTTTACATGTAATTGTACATTTACACATAGTTCGCACTGTGGTAAACCACAACCCACTGTTATCATCAAGGCTTTGACTGTGTAAATACCGAGAGCCATCAGAGCTACATGCATTCAGCTGTACGATTTCAAGTTCAACCTATCAATCAATACGCTAGTACCTGTACACACCGGTGCATAACAGTATTGGTTGAGTGGCTTAAATGTTTACTGTGAAGTTATACAAACATAACAGCTCATACTACATGGAAAATACTCACTTGTGTAAGCTTTGGTGCATCCAAACCCGTGCCATGCACAACAAAGCAATGGCCATCAGTAGCAGAAACAGAACGACAGTAAGCGTGTTCATTTCTGGAAATCCGATAAGCTTTCTTCGTTCAGCACCACATTTTTGTCCTCTGGAGATGTGTGCTGGTTGCACCTGCAGGCTACCTCTCCCTATCTCCATCCAGGGTGTCATTGTCACATGTTCCTTGACACAGGTAATGTGACTGTACTGGGACTGGGTTCCATATGCCACTGGCCTGTCATATCTGTGCGTTATCTCCATGCTCTTTGTGATATATATTGTATCTTAATCCTGCCGCAAAACCTGGACCTCAGCGGTAAGGTCGTTCGTTGCTGTGGCTCTGTGCAATTAGTCAGGGGGTTTGACTGGGATCTAGCCAGGCTCCAGCCAGCGGATAAATACCCAGCAGGGCCATTCTCCATACTGCCTGTGACAGCGCCATAGCTTATCCTCCGCTAATACTGCTAATCGCTCATCCTGAGTGCATTGATTCAACGCCGTTATACTCCACCCCGAAGCTCTCGGTTTTGCGTCTTCAATCGCACCGCGTTTTAGCCTCCACAGGGAGATATCGATTTGCCACGGAATTAGATATCCTTGCTAAAAGTTTCTCCAATGTGGTACGTCTCCCACCTTAGATTAATACGGAAAACTGCGTGCTCTGCGACCCACACAACACACGCCAAGTACTTGGGTCGTATTTCGAGGTTGATGATGTTCCTGGCTTCTCGTTTGGCCGGGCTTTGTGACATCTACAATATGCCTGTTTGAAAACCGACTGTCCACGGTCACCGCCCCGACGGCACACAGGTAGGCCTCGGGGCAGCTGCTCTGGTTAACAACCCCTGCCAGATGAGGCACCGATCTCTCAGCAGAAAGCGCAGAAAGCCTTATTGTGCCCGTTCCGACTCATTCCCGCTCATTTTCCACGTGAAATGCGGGCATTGTGATGGGCAAACCGGTAATCAATTTCCGACCGGGTGCCCTGCTTCGCCTGCCAAACCGCAGCGAGGCTGAGATCTTTCACCGCAGGGGTCCAGCGCGCCGCCGTCAGTTGTACGGATTCCACCGGACAGCTAGCGATGTTCCTCGACTGCTCCGCTAGCTCTCATCTGAGCGAGCTGGGCATTCTTCGACCTGAAATAACACCACAGACAGCAATGTTAAAAAAAAGTTTCTGTGCTTCAGTGAACACCATGACCCATTTACAGACACAGGTATCAAGTATCGCCAGGGGAATCAATTTCTCAAGTGTCCGTTATTGATTACTTGTCCGTGAACAAAAAAACAGATCACAGCCAAAGCAAGATCTTGTCCACTGCTTGGCTTGAAAGCTTGCACCTGAATGCCATGCAGAATACACGTACACAGGCTCCACAACACCCGGCCATTCAAGGACAAAGCGAATTTGAGTGCCCCGAGAGATACCCAAATCATCTGCATGCGTTTTAATAATTGGGTAATAAGCATTCAACGATGGTCCACATCACAAAAGCAAATGATTCAAACGGCCAACCGCATGCACGCAATCGCTAAAGGCCTTGTATGTACAAGGGTTTCAGGCCCCCGGCGTGGCGCATTATGGAAGTGTCATAGACGAACCTCAAGTGTTGACCCCCAGGCGACCTGAGGGACACTAAAGAGCATGTCGGTTGCCAATTTCTGTAACATCTTCGTGTTCCTAAAAGCTGGCACCCACCTCCTTTCCTTGCATCCACCTCTACAGGCACTATACTGGCAAAGCGATGCAATTCAGTGTGTATAATTATTGACTGGTACTCGGCAGGTGATAACCACAGGCAAACCGAAGCAGAAGGCCTGTCATGTGGGCGGGCCTCAAACCCGCCCCTCCAACTCACAAACATGTGTCTGCCAGCGCGGCTCTGACATGCACTTTACTCAAGCCAAACAAACAAGATAGAGCCGGGTGACAGTTGGGCCCGCCTTGGGGTCGAGGCTTGACATATGAAACTGCACAAAAAAGATAGCGGCCGAGAAAGCCGCGGGTAAAAGAGGACATAGCTTTACTACAATGCGCGATATTTCAAGTGTAACTGGGCTGTGACAGCGCAGTGTGAAGGCGCCCACTGTCCTCTCAACAAAGATGAACGACTTACCAGATCCAGAGAAAACCCAGAAACATTAGCACGCATCCAGAAGTTAAACCGCTATAGTGAAATCTGCTTATATCTAAAGAAATAGCGATTTGAGTGCATGCCAAGTTAATGCCTTACCGTGAGCTTGAATTGTACTACGAGTACGAACATAAAGATGTACCGGTATATAGAGCGAGGGAATTCTAAGTGCGTGCTGTCTATCAAAATCATACTGTAGAATGGTAACTACTACTACTACTAGATCTACTACTGCTGCTGCTGCTGCTGCTGCTGCTGCTGCTACTACTACTACTACTACTGCTGCTGCTGCTGCTGCGTGCTGCTGCTGGGTGCTGCTGCTGCTGCTGCTGCTACTTGGTTGCTACTAAGCTCACTGAAGCTACACCGGACATCGACCATTTTACACTGGTTGAACGAAATAGTATTCGGCGTGACACAGCAGCGATTTTCGTAGTTTAATGCTCTTTTATACGATTGTGTTTATGTAGAACATGGCCAATTTTTGAAAATCAACAAAACCAGAGGTCTGACGCCTGATCCGTGATTTGTCAATAAAAGCAGCAGACGATGATGTTAATAGCAACGTAAGTTGCGCAACCATTTTGGTCAATAAAATGTGTTTTTTTTTTCCTTTAAAGTAAAAGCCTCAAAATAGCGTTAAACACTAAAGATTGAACATTCCATGGCTATTGACATTTGTCATTTCTCGCCACGGATTCCACACACACTACCACAGAGTGTAATTTGCATTCTTCGGTGGCAAGCTCTACTTCTCAAGCCGTGCTTAATTTTATTTTCCGATTGGGCAAAGTGTGATGTACTACATACTGTTCTTCTAAGTAAAATGTCATGGATAAATTCTCTATGTGGACCGTGAGGCATCTTGCATAAGATGGTGTTACTAGCCTTGCAACCAATTTAGTAAATTACTACGTGCTAGTGCGTTTATCAGGTTTATTACTTTACACTTTTGGAGTTCTGGTACGAGAATTCATCACGCACCTTAGTTTCGACCGGATTACACAGCCGCTGGCTTTGTTTCTGGGACAGGGTACATCTTGA
>JAAUYG010274746.1_pt1 | contig 14796 bp, 11 predicted proteins | sample 7278091 | NCBI WGS metagenome assembly JAAUYG01 (sample SAMN14350201, study PRJNA611818) | marine sediment metagenome | isolation source: surface marine sediment (0.6m) | place: French Polynesia: Moorea | collected 2018-08 | reverse complement strand
TGGAATCAATTTGGTTGGATTACAATACATGGAAAAGATAAAAGTTGTTGGACAGCTACTCCATATCAGAGTCATCTGTTATCAGGTTATAGGTAAATTTTGCAATAATTGTAAACACAGGGATCTGTAAACACATGCCATGCGCACATGAAGGCCAGTCACATCTCCCGGCCAAAGCTGGTGGGGGGGGGGGGGGAGGCCGGGCCGATTTTTAGAACGGTCACACTGGGTTAAAGTTCCAGCTCCACATGACTGTATTGACCCTTACCTCTTGCAGATTTCTCTCAAAATTGAATCACTCCATCTTCGGGCCAGATGGAAGACATCCGCCAACAAGAAGCCCATGGGCTTCATAGCTCTGCTGTGACGTTGGAAACGTGTATGTTGCTGTATAAACAGTAACAGTTAAGTGGTTTATGATTTCGGCTGTGTGTGGGAGAAGTTGATAAGATGTGTGAGAAAAGTCCTTTTCTCCATTCTTCATGATCAAGTCATACATCTGGATGACAAAGGGCTATTGGGAGCGGCGTTGTGTGAGGTAGAGAACATATTGAATAGCAGGCCGATCACAGCACCGCCAAGCAGTCCAGATGACTTTGCTTTGCTGACGGCGAATGATATACTTTGACTCAACGCCACCCATGTCTTTCCATGTGCGTAATTCAGCAAAGACGACATATACGTACGCAGAATATGGTGCCAGGTGCAGTACTTGGCTAACCTCTTCTGTAGTCGTTGGTTTTCTGAGTACCTGACTTTACTCCAGCAACGATACAAGTGATTGAAACGACAACAGAATGTCCAAGTCAATGACATCGTCTTGGCAATGGACAACGTTAAAAATACATGGAGAATGCAAAATAGGGAGTATTGTTTTAAACCCCTTGGCGGGAAAATTGTCCGAAGATACCCGAAAGAATGGTAAAGGCACGAAAACAGGGTATATATGATTAACTAAAGGGCAATCATATGACCAAAGTAGTTTGGCTTCCGAATGTAACCGATTATTCATACTGCGATTTGGGGCGCCAAATACTCCCTATTCTGGACCCCATGATGGGTGTACAGGTTTCCAAAATGGCTGATGTTGTAACCTCATATAGCTCCTGGACGCGACACCATCTCAAATATTGGCCGTCTTTTCAAATTTTTCCCCAAGAATTTTTCCCCCAACCGTACCCCCTACACGAACTTGTGTATACCATTTCTCCATCATAAAGCCGTCGCCACCTTGCCCATAGGATTCTGGAGACCAGGGTGCGTGTCACAGTACAGGTAGTAGTAGTAGTAGTAGTAGTAGTAGTAGTAGTAGTATTTTATTTCGGAATATACATTCCTGGATGACAATGGAGCCTAAGGCTGTAACCATGGAATGGTGAATATAAATGACAACATTAATATCGATGCATGTCATGGCCATAGCCACAACTGAACAATGTTGGAGTCAGCAAAGACAAAATAAAGAGTAGAGCCCGTAGTAACTGATTTCGAGTTTTCGCAAAAGGGCGCGAGTAAGACGTTCATCTGGATAATGCGACAGCCGGGATTGTCTAGAATGTCTGGATAGTCTCCTGCCAATGACCATAGACTAAGAGTAGAGCTAGCTGAAACATTGCAGCTTGTGTGTATCACTGTAACTTCTGGCCAGATTAGAACCTTTTGTATATATGCGGTGAAAATCAACTACTGTACTTAACATCAATTTATAAAACTTCGTGTATCATCTTGACACCAGTGGGCTGTTTCTATCCTATCAAGTTGCCTTTTATATTTTTCCAGAGCATTAAAGTGAAGCCCCCAGAGAGGAAGCCCAACTTGCTGGAGTTTCTAGCGAGTCCCCAGTCTGAAGGTGATTGATTTTCATCTCCCGGCGGGAGAACCGTCCCAGCGAGGCGGCTAGCGTATCTTCCAGCCCGTGTTTACTGACCCTAGTCTGTAATGAATTGTCGTGTCTCCAGAGATATGACGTGGCGCAGCAGCCAGGAAGTTAAACACGCGGCAAGCGCTTCACCGGGTATCGTCTGCGAAACATGAGCACAAGAAGCCATGACGTCACTTGATCACGATGACGCCATCGAAGTCATATCGACCAGCAACGCGGAGACGACGCCAGTCGTCGAAACCGGTTACATATGCATACATTCCATATCCCAGAATTCCAAGCGGGCCGCCCTTCTTCCGGAAGATCGCGTCCGCGTTCTTCCGGAAGAGAAACCACGGCGCAAGCCAGTCCCGGCACAGCCCCCGCCCTCCAAGAAGCAGAAGCGTATAAAGAACGCCGTGATGGTGGTAGGGACGATCCTCATCCTGATGTGCCTACTGCTGGTAGCTGTCACACTGGCATTGTCAGATCATATAGACGAGATGGGTAAGTTGGGGGGTTGGGAGGTTGAGGGATGGGGGTAAACACACGCCGTATACTTTTACCCCATGTTGTTGGAAAAGGAATTGTGTATTTTAGAAATCTTGTAAAAGTCTTGTAAAATTTTAGGAGTGTTGTTGGTATGTGAGAATGGAATCCTGGTTATCTGACACTCTGTAATATCATGTCCGACGTTAGGTTTAATCAGACCGCCACATATATTATCCACCGTTTAAGGGCAGAATTTCAACCGCACATTACACAAGGATGGCTTTCTGCTGGTGGACCAACAGACTGCTGGGTTTGCACATTTTCAAGCCTTCCGACCACCCAAAAAGAAGTTCTCTGTGATTATTGTAGAAATTCTCCTCCCCCTGCCGTGTTTACGGCAGACGAGGCCGTGGCCGCCCCAGGCAGGGGAGTGCAACCCTAGCCCGTGTCTGCCACAGCATCACGTCTCTGTGATAGAAATGGGACTCAGCTTCAAACATCACTACCCAGTGAGGATAGAGATCTCCTACCCCATACTGCAGTGACCTGTTTGGACTGAACCACGTCTCTGCCGGCACGGAAAGCGAGCGGCCGCCTCGCTTTGATGCCGTGATCTCTGTAGACAACACAGCGGCCGGAACCCTGGGGTTAGACCCATTTATTCCGGGAGATCTCAGCAACACCACGATACCGGTACCTGGCCAAGATAAACAGATGATTAGCGCTTACACCTGAGTCAGATAACTGGAGGCTTTTGCACCATATGGGAATGGCTGTTACGTCATAGGTGTAGGCGGCGCTGCCTGGTGGCACACTAGAGAAACACCTGTTCCCAGTAACAGTCTATAAAAGTCACAATTCCTCACCTGGTTTACATACCGTACACAAGCAGCCACCACGTAACTCAAATAAGCAGACCGGTGTTGATATTACCCACTGGAAAACACCAGGCCTGTGTTTTGGACCTAAGACAACGATTCTACAGGTGATTGCTAAGTTGGATCAGTTTCTAGATTTAACTACACGTATATCTTAGATTTTATGTATACTGAAGTCCGCAGCCGCGATACCGTAACTTGTAACTTGGTATAGAAGACATCGACCAGGCTCCATGGCAACCGGGCTCCATAGCAACCAGACGCCATCAAAAAGCCAAATAACTCACAAAAAGATAACAGTCTGGTCCTCTGGCCCCATGGGATATAGAACCATGGGGTGATAAAAACGAATTCTACACATTGACATTCCGTCGCATTGCGCAGAGGTGAAACGCCTTACAAACCAAACAGCCAATAGAATGGCGTAACTCGTCGGCAGATATCCTTCTCCATTTGTGAGTAGCAATTGCGGCAATGAAACATGCCTTCCGACCCATTTTTCTCATCACCGACTCCAATCCGACACAACGTTATCAGAGCATTGACATCCTATCACCGGAGACTGAGTGACAAGACATTTGTGTAAGTGTAAAGTCTTGTAAAGGCGCTCTTTAATGGAGTCACGTTCTGATGCAGGGATATGCCCTATGACTTTAAACACACCAAGGGGAAAACGTTTAAAACATTTACGGTAAGTGTAAAACCCAGTAAATCTTATCTCAAAACAGGCAGTTAATCTCTGAGTGAGGTGACAGTCTGTGCTAGGGTCACCGTCTGTCAGAGTGAGCGACAGTGGCGTCTGTCAGACTGCTGATATCGATAGTCACACAGTGTGCTTGTCAAAGGGTTTAACGTCGCATTGTCCCCATGAAAGCCTCCATCTCTCCTTCTGTCCTTATCCGTCTGCCGTGGCTGTCAGCACCGCGGGGATCCTGTCACAGAGCTGACAGGTCTGTGACAGGACTGGCGGCCACACGCCACAGATAGCGGCTGATGGATGAGCAACGTTCAGCAGGCTAAACGGCCTGTGACTGGTTCTAGCCTTGTATAGCAGCCTTCCAATCTGACCTCAGAGGAATTCTATCATCCCTGGACTGTGGTTGGCAGTACGTGGTGTTGGGGGTCTAGGAAGGAAGGAGGATGGATGCCAGGAAGCAGTCATGTCGGGAGGCGGGAGAGACGAGGAAGGGAATGTACCGGTAACGTTCATTCACACACCGTGACATACACACGGTACACTGGTAAGGCCCCACACCTGACATTCATCACAGCGCCCCAGAATTCCCACAGCCATGCCAACTGGTTATGATAAAGGTCTGTGAACTTTAACCCATTGGGCCAATTTTTCACCCCATTGATAAAGGCAGCGCAAGGATTATGACAAGCCATCCTTCAGGATCCATTCTCATCCCTCAGCACGTTATAGCACACCACAGCCGCTGTCAGGCCGGGATCTGGGGTAGTGTTAGCGGCAGCTACATCCCTGCTGTGAGGATAGCATGCTGTTAAACATCAGCCTTGACTGAGTGTACATGTATTCCCAGCGGTTACTCACAATTTTCATTAAGATCCCTATGTAATATTTTTACCAGGAGTTCCAGGGGAGACTGGGGCAGCCCCGTCCCCGGTAGCCGTGGAAATCCCAGAGGGAGACGGACCACCCCCCGGGCCAGCAGACCAGGGGACGAGCTCCTCCCCCCACACCACCGAGGCCCAGAGCACAGACTCCTCCCGACCGCCTCAAGGTGTCTGACCGCCTAGCCCCCCCTTACACTAACCCAGGGTTAGATTTACTAGACCAGTGATAGACACGATGACGTCTGCATTTTAACCATCAAAATTGTCACCTAATCTGAAATGGATTAGGGACTGAGTATATGTGGACACTATAAAACCGCAGAGGCTGACTGCTTTGTTCCTAATACCACATTTTGAAAAGTTCCTGAAGTGAAAAGTTTTAAAATGCAGATGTCGCCCTAGCTAACAACCCCTCACAGCTTACCATTCTACTAATTCTTTCCTACCCAGTCAGATATAACCCCCCAGTGTGACCTGTCCTTCTACCCTGCTTGAAAAGCTGGCAACACATAACTTTCCTTCTTCGTAGATTTTCTTCCCAGTTTTAAAGATCTTATCATCACCGTTGTGAGCTTGCGAGTGAAATTGCCTGTTTCTGATTACTGCGGACGGGACGAATATCTGTTTGCCCACGAACAACATCAAACCTGGCATAATATATAACCTGGCATAACATACAACCGGCATACCATACAACCTGGCATAATATACAACCCGACATAACATACAACCCGGCATACCATACAACCTAGCATACAACCCGACATAACATACAATCTGCATAACATACAACCCGGCATAACATAAAACCCGGCATAACATACAACCCAGCATACCATACAACCCGGCATAACATACAACCCGGCATAACATACAATCTGGCATAACATACAACCCAGCATTCCATACAACCCGGCATAACATACAGCCCAGCATAACATACAACCCGGCATAACATACAATCTGGCATACCATACAACCCGGCATAACATACAACCCGGCATACCATACAACCTGGCATAATATACAACCCGATGTAACATACAACCCGGCATAACATACAACCCGGCATAACATACAACCCGGCATAACACACATCCAGACATACCATACACGCTTTCCATAACATAGACACACATAATCAGATGCAACGTAAAAGTTTAACTCTCGATGTCACGTTCGATGGTTGACAGTTATTTCAGTCGTATCACATGTTCCCAGTGTCGCTTGCCTATGTTCAAATATATGTTTTTGCCGTAGTTGCCTAATAACACTCTAGTCTTAACGACAACACTAATCATCGCTTTTTGGATTTGTAGTTATAGCCGAATGACTGACGAATATAAAGGTCTGCCTGCAGACTGGCGCTGTATGCCGTTTGATTTATATAAATACCTAACATATACGTGCTTTGTTTTGTGTGTTTTGCCTGTAGCACATTAGTAATGGAGTCGGATTGTACAGCAAGAACTACAGGCAGCATACCTGTGAATTCATTAACCACCTATACAGGATAAACTTAACTGTGGTCACGTTTCATTTTAAGCATTATCAGCAAGTTATGTTTCGTGATTATTTATTTGTTATTGGTTATACCAGCTAGGTACTCATTATGTTAAAGAGTTTTAATATATAACATGTATAACGAGGACTATCTTATTTCTCCCATCGGAACGTCTGCTACATTTTATCTGTCTCTGTATAGATTCTAGACCAGGATCACTGCGCATACTTTTACGATTACACAAATTGTGTAATACGTCACTTCCTGTTTGTTTTAGTGAGGAAGATGAACGGAGGACAGTCCACGACTGTCGCTCCTCCCACCCCCAGCCACAATGACTCCGCCGGGATAGGATAGGATAGCGTCTGGATCCCCCACAATCTGGATAGCGTCAGGATCACCCACAATCTGAACAACTCTTGATCGAGTACTGGAGATGATACCTGGATATACTTTATATGGATACTGTATACTTCATCAGGATACACACGCTACCGTGCGGACAATATGCATTTCAATCACTGGTGCAAGATAAACTCCTATGCTCATGTGGTCTAAGCAATGCTACCTGGAAATATTGACTCCGTTACCGAGCATATCAGACATCGCCGTGTTTGAGTTTTAGGGAGAAAGCAATAGTAGATACTGACTGGGCTCAGTTTGCTCACGTGGCTGACAGCCGTGCTCCATAGAATCCTGGATTCATAAACTTTAGATCAATCTGGTGGATATAACGTGCCAAATGTATAGTCTTGTTAGTGTTTCATGAGATTGTTATGAAGAGGGAGAGAGAGAGAGAGAGAGAGAGAGACGTCCGTCCCATGTTAACAATATCCTGTTGCTAATGTTCCTACTATGTCTGAAGATTGCCCATACATGGCCAAGAGTCTGGTCTGCTAACTGCCAATGCTCGTGCTATACTACAGTTACTACAGTTACTACAGTTACTACAGTTACACCTTTCACTAGCTCAGCTGAGACCGGGATACCTCATACCTCACATACAAAATAGATGTACTTTAAACTGTGTTACATCTCACTACCGGATGTGACGTATATAAATTGTATATACCGCATATTCAGACCGCGCTTCCGCTGGGCCTTAGTACTATCTATATTGATGTACGCTATGTTATAGTTTTTGTTGTAGTGAGCAACACGAAGCATTTTTCACGCAGTTGAAAACAAAAAATGATCGGCTAGTCAGGCCCTTTACCGATAACATAATATTGTTGCATATTTTTTCCCAGTCCATGATGAAAGAATCAACTTCAGTCAAAGAGCTTTCTACTTATATTTGCCAGTACCGATTGGAACAACTCGTTTCTATCAATTAGTGTCCGTCGTTTTTGTCTTATTACATTTGCTGTTCTTACTGTTGCATTTATTCCATAATTATATTGCATAAATTAGTACAGCAGCTTAAATAATCTGGAATTATTTCATAGCCCCCGTTTCAGTGTGAGCAGTGTACGTCTCTAGGTTATTAATATCATGTGACGTAATGATGCAATCATGTCTATATATAGATATGACGACATAATTCAATCGGGTCTATACATACACTGTAATCTGCCGACAGTGTTAATAAAAATAGAAAATCAATACATGTTCTTTCAAAGAACTGTTGGTTGCACTTGAGGAGTGAATGCGCTTTCCACTAATTTCTTTCCAGTAATATGGCAATTGCAAAGTCTGTAGTCCATTTCCTAACACAAGTACTTATATAAAAACGAACTCAAATTCCTTAGCCAATTGAAAGTCATCGTCTTTCCCAGTTTTAAAATTAGCTTGAACTTAAGATTTGTCAAGCAACTGACCGCGAGGCAATCGAAATGAGATATATTATCGTGTAAAAGGTGAGTCAGACAGCTACACTTCACTTCTACCTGTGGTAGTTCGTCAAGTACAAGAGTTTACTATAAGTAGTTAATCAATGGAAAACCTGTGTTATGTGTCCATGGCTTGTCATCCATGCTAACCCCCAACCCGATTCATTCCAAGTTCACAACGGAATGTGCTTTTTATACTTTGTTACAGTGACGAGTGATGATGTTACATTGAGTCTCTACAGCTAAAGTTGGTTGTTTATCCCTAAACATAAAAGCAACGTGTAAATAAAGTTAAAATTGGTTGAACGATTGATGCCGAGTCGAGCTTTTTGATTTATTTTCTCCGCGTCTATCACCAGGCCAAGCAGTGGGGCATCCCTTGTGTTTGCACCGCCAGGCACCCACTCCACAACCGCGGGGCCACATCTAGTGAACAACACAGCCAGTGGATGAACAGAAACGGATTGCTATCATCTCACTTGTATCTTGTTCCTTCCAGTCTATTCGGTGTCCGGCACCAACAATGTAACAATGGGATTTCTAAAAGTGTTCGCAGCTTCTATTCCACATATAACAATTCCCTCCAGCCATCTGCGGCTGGCCTTATTGTCAGAGAGATCTACACAGACATTCCCGTCCGTCAGCTGGTAATGCAAAGCTACGGTTTCCCACGCATTGTATCTTTTATCCCAACAACAAAACGGGTCTGAATCATACATATAAATATTTGGATTCTTCACTTCAAAGTGGGAACTTGAAACTTTCGTGCTGGTCTTACCCGAGCGCACTTTACTATTAGCTTCAGCTCAGGGAGAGAAAGTGAGTTTGAAAGCAACGCAGCTGCAGCCAGTGATGAGAGCGTTTGAAGTGCTTTATACGTTCCGTATTGGATATAGTCTCTAACCCTTAGGATCGTTTGTAGGATGGTACTAGTGAATCGACCACCATTCTGAAATCTGTTGATTCAGAGAAAATTTGAGCATTCCATCCTATGTTCGGTAGTTGTTAAAATATCTTATACGCAATAAGCTTAACTTTGTACATAAAGTAGACTATACATTTGATTCCCCCCCTCCCTGTCAGCAGTGATGGACATGCCTTTGTGTTCTATATTACTTACCTGGTGTCAAGCTTTCGCAGACTATATTTTCCTATGATCAAGTCTATCGTTTTCGGGTTCCACTGTTGAACCTGATCGTGAAGGATTCTGGTAACGAACCGATAAAACAGATTCCAGCCACAGGACAAACTGGAGACATAAATACATGTACATCCCTTTGTCTAACCAATCCAATATATGCATCCCTGTGTCTAACCAATCCAATATGTACATCCCTTTACCTAACCAATCCAATATATACATCCCTTTGCCTAACCAATCCCATATGTACATCCCTTTGCCTAACCAACCCAATATGTACATCCCTTTGCCTAACCTGTCCAACACATAGTCTTCTGTTCAGTAAATGAATACAATCCCATATCATACTGGTAATTGAACTGTTGCATATACATTACCACAGCAAGAAGGTGACTCAAATACTGATTTGAGAAAAGACTTTTCTATAACATGGGAAGGCAATGTTTGGCAATAAGTTCGGCTGGAAAGCATATCACAAAACGGAACTAACATGTCTCCTCTTACAGTCTGTTATGGTTTGCGCCATGTCTTAATCAGCGGGCAACCCTGTCATGGTGACGCTGTCATGGTGACCCTGTCATGGTGACGCTGTGATGGTGATGCTGTCATGGTGTCCCTGTCATTGTGACGCTGTCATGGTGACGCTGTCATGGTGTCCCTGTCATGGTGACGCTGTCATGGTGACCCTGTCATGGTGACCCTGTCGTGGTGACCCTGTCATGGTGACCCTGTGACCCTTTCATGGTGACCCTGCATGGTGACGCTGTGACCCTGTCATGGTGACCCTGTCATGGTGACCCAGTCATGGTGACCCTGTCGTGGTGACCTTGTCTTGGTGACCCTGTCATGGTGACCCTGTCATTGTGACCCTATCATGGTGACCCTGTGACCCTGTCATGGTGACCCTGTCATTGTGACCCTGTCATGGTGACCCTATAACCCTGTCATGGTGACCCTGTCATGGTGATCCTGTCATGGTGACCCTGTACATATGATGGTTACACGGACCAGTATGCCGAGTTGTACAGTAAGTTTTGTACAGCGCAAATAGAGTATCAAGAAGCAAACGTCATTTTCCTGTAGCAGATCCCTTTCTCCAGCCTTTCTTCCGATTCGGTGGGAGATGGGCACGTGATATAGAGCGAGCAATCAGTAGCCAATAAACGGTATAGAATCGTGTCTACTGTAATGTAGGCTTTATAACAGGGAGCTATGTGATTTATATCGGGGAAAGCTTTGTGGTAAATGTGTTTCTGCCAGTGTGGACTTATATGCAAGGGAGGGTTTATTCGTGGGCGTCCCCTTGGGCACTCAGATCCTCGAAAAAGAGATGGTTTGATCATGGAAACGTTGAATAATCCCGAATTCAATAGATTGTGGGTCATAAACAACGCATGAATACCGTCCAGTGTTAGTAATTGTGGTTCAGGGAGTCCATGTGGACTAAGGGATGTGTTTAATATTTTAGAAGCCAACTATCATGCGCCTCATTTCATACAGACGGGCCAGACATCACCCTGGGCTAACGGTAGTTATGGGAGAAAACCGGTTAACTGCTTTTAGACTGGTTCACTGAGAAACAAAGTGTGCCACAGAAAGATCCAGTTACATGGCTAGGCAGCAGGGAGGACTTTTTATTTGGATTCACGACGATAAAAAGAACTGTCTGAGAAAGGACCACTGAACCAAAGGACGGGAATCAAATTTAGACCATATTCCTGGAGAGACATCAAGACCCTGCAGGTTGCCATGACAACTCTTACTGCAACGGCACGTGTGCCTTTCAGCAGTAGCGGATAATGTCATGGATTTTTGTAACGCTTTTGCAACTTGTTATTCGCTATGCGTCGGTGTTTGCTGCGATTACAATGGAAGGATATTTACTTCTGCCCACTATTGAATATGAAATATTTCATAGGAAAAAATAAATAAAACAAAACAAAAAATGCGGTAACAGATAATAAATTGCTGGCCGGTAAGTAGGGAGAATGAGAAGTGACAAAATGTGAATAGAATTGTACTGGGGAGTAAGAAAAAGCAGAACAGCAAACTGTGGATGTGACAGGACAGAACGAACGGACAGAGAGAGATTTAAATGGAGAAAAGAAAACTAGCAGAGATATGGGAAAGAGAATGAAAGGACAGGAATGCGAGACACAGTAAAGTGATAAGGAAGACATACGAAATAAACCCCATGGAAACTAGCAAGGGCGATAGAGTTCAATAGACCCCGTTCACTCAAACGTGAAATCCCTTTCAACAAAGGTTTTCCTGTAACTAGGGCAGAGATAGTTACTGCCGTAAACAAACATTGGCTTTGTGTGCTGTTGATTTTCCTTCACTGACCCAATGATTGTTCTGTTAGATCCAGACAAGCAGCAAAACATCCTGACTGCTACCTCCTCCCCCCCCCCCTCCTACCCACTGTCTGCAGTCAGGGCTGGAGGCTGGGCGTGCTAGTTAATGTAGACCTCTGTGCCGTGAAGCGGAACGGTGGTCATGACAACGTCAGACGCAGTGCCGGAAACAGTGATGGCCATGTGAAATGAATAGGTCCGAGAGTTGGGAACTCGTGATAAACAACACGTGGTGTAGTAAGGTGGGAAATCGTCGCCGAGATCGCTACCAAGGGGTAACCTGCCGGTGTCACAGCCCGGTGTCCCAGTCAGGCTGGAGGGGAGCTATTGAACCAACGAAACAAATAATGTTCATTGATCATTCAGGACAGAAAAAATCCTGTTTTATCAGACTATTTCTTTTGCCACCTGATTCATTTTGTGTGCTTTGAGTCTGCACAGCCATTCGACTCAGTCATGCGATAGTGGAGACTGATATTCATCGGTTCTAGAAATTATTATTAACAATCAGTCATCTTATTAACGACCATCATCTGATCATATATGCACATTACACAATGCATTATGAGAGAGAGGATGAGAGAGAGAGAGAGAGAGAGAGAGAGAGAGAGAGAGAGAGGGAGAGAGAGGGGGAGAGATCTGCTATGTGTTTAATGATTAACAAACGGCATTATTTAATACAAAATATGTTAAGACACGTGTGCTGTAACGCTTGGATTCCTGTATGGAGTGTGTTGAAAAGAAAGCATTAAAGGCAAATTGACCAAAGATCGTGCATTCTTTTTAACTTCTAACGTTACTGGCGAAGTCTTCAAAAGCGGAAAATGAACCAGCTGTGAGTTTAGCGTAATCGGAGTAATATGATGGGTCCAAACAGCCGTTGCTGCCAGTCTGTAGTGGGTGGGTTCTGGATTTGATGTACGTCATCCTCACAATGACACGTTCTGGAGCCACCGTCGGTTCCGCCATGGATACAGTCCTTTCCCTCCGCCTCCTGCCAGTACCTCCCCGGGACAGGCACTAGGGATCTCCCCGGTGGTCCTGGTACACGTCACGTCCGTCTGTCTGACAGCCGCCACGCCACCTGGCGAGTGCAGGCACAGACAGACCCATTTGGCGCGATCTGTCTGCTGAGTAGCCCGGTCTGGCAGTTCGATCTCTTCCTGTTTGAGAAAAGTGGAATTATCTGGGCAGAAATCCATTATGAGGAACTCTGAATACACGTGTGTGGTACCAACTCTCAATTCAAATGTAAATCTGGAAGCACTTCTTTAATAAGGCGATGGAAGGCGTAACTTCCTAGTCGCCAAGTGAACTGAGTCCTCAATCAACACGACTAGCTGTTTAAAGTTTCCAGACAAATCTTAAATAGAGCAACTGACTTAAATGCACCAGTCACCTTGGCAGCCATTGATTTTTGCTTGCTTAAGATCACTAGCGGATATTTCGAGAAGCAATCCCGGCATTTGGTCACCTGTTAAATAAAGAGATTGAACCCGCATGGTGACACACTGCACTCTCTGCATGTACCCGAGCCTATATTATAAAAAATTGCTACGTACCGTATATGAAAACTAAGGAAGGAGTTAAGAAATAAACTAAGGAAGTATAAATACATGTATATCCAATAAATAAATGAATAAATTTTCCCAATATGTAGGAATGGCACAGTAAAAATAACTTCTGTACACTGGGAAAATATTGACGCCAAAGGAATTCTGTATAACCAGTGTCCGGAAAAGAGTACAAATCACTCTTTGTATACATGACAGGCCACAATGGTCAAATGTTCTCTTGAATGCCGTGAATCTTGTTTGCATTTGCAATCGACAGAGTTGCACGGATATAGAGCTCATTTAGGATAGGATTGTAATTGTTGACTACATGTAAGTCTATGTTTGCGATATGTGTAATAACCGCGGAATCTATAGAAACTACGGAACCACGGAATCAGAAAGTTAAGATGCACTGATGTGGATTAGAGGAACTAATTGTCAAGAACAGCTGTCATCAAAGTGTTCAGTAACATTAAGTAGCATACGCGTGATAAATATTATTCGACTTCCCTATATTGTTTACAACAGAAAAGAATGCCACATTTATTTCTTGTCACTGTCGGCCAATGTCACATGTGCTAATGTTTGGTTTTTGTGTACATGCCCACACGGACGTTAAGTAAAGCTTTATTCTAGTCTATTCTACTCAGGCTGCCGGTTTCCTTATTATAATTAACATGGCTACTTGATGACTGACTGACAGAGAGCTTTGACCAGGGCATTCTATTTTGGTGATAAGTAGTAGGTAAGTAAGTATTTGCAAAGTGCATATTCATGGGCATAATTACATAATTGTATAATACAATATAAATAATATACGGAAAACAGCGCAGTTTGTGGTTATTTGCCCAAGCCTGTGGCTGTAACTGTGCATTGTTGGGGAAATCTTATGCCTTTACAACTACGGATTGACGAGGTTTGCACCATTTAGAGCAAGCCCCGATACCGGTTTGTGGCGTCTCTCTGTCGAGAAACACATGTTGGCCTAGCGAAATAATAAAGAACGTACCGTAATAAATGTGGACAACTTCCACTCAAGCAATCAGTCATTCCTGGATGTATTATTGGGCCGACTGGAGTCATATGTTAACGCCTTGTTAATTCCTTCCCCTGACTGCACACCATTAAGCAGACAATAAGCGATCCCCGCAGCTGGCCCCAGGAAACGGAAGCTAATGTGAAAGCAATCGCTGCTGTCGCCGCTCCTACAGCTGCCGGAATCCGAACCAAACCGGATGTTACATTTAACGCTGTGGGAACTATGGGCTTGTGGTTGTTTATAAATCCGACTTGTTAAAACGCGACTTCAGTATTTTCTAGCGCTCGGTCTCTGGCCGTTCTGGTTGGGTCCTTCCAGTAGCCGGGGCCTCGCCATTCCCTAATATCGCCCGGGGCGAAACGGCCTATCACAAAGAAATAGTTATTGCATACACAGGGTCTGCTGTTCACTGGCTGCCCACCACATCTCACAATGTCTCTATAAACCCCCGGTCATGCAACTCAAGTGAAAATGCGTAACGCATGATCGTTCCCAAATCTGAAAAAGACCCCCTAATCAAGGATTTTCTCTTGGTTTTGGCCCCCCTATTTACCTATT
>JAAUYG010010511.1_pt1 | contig 14796 bp, 12 predicted proteins | sample 7278091 | NCBI WGS metagenome assembly JAAUYG01 (sample SAMN14350201, study PRJNA611818) | marine sediment metagenome | isolation source: surface marine sediment (0.6m) | place: French Polynesia: Moorea | collected 2018-08 | reverse complement strand
TTCTAGCACTCATGGTCCTTTACTATTATCCCAAGTTTGAAAATGCTGCGATTCACGGGTCTTGAGATATCTTGTCCACAACATCCGGGTACGGAACAAAAAAAAAAAAAATAAATAAAAAAAAAAAATAATAAAAATAAAAAGAATAAGAAAAGCAAAAACAGAAGATCTGCATTGTCATGCAGATCTAAAAAATAAATAAAAAGAATAAGAAAAGCAAAAACAGAAGATCTGCATTTGCATGCAGATCTAATTAGGTGGAATATGTCGGTCAAACTGACAAGGAGCAGTGAAGAACTCTACCGGTAGACATGATGAACATGTTGTGTCATTAGAAATGCCGGGCACCTTGTTGACGGTTTCGTTTTGCTAATTATCTTTTATTTAAATATAAATGATTTTTCTTCCAGGTGCTAGAGCCGCGGTTTAGTGCAGACCTGTTTGCCACCCTCCTGTCCATACCTTCAAACAAAACCTTGTTACGGCGACACCTGAGCACCCATTTCGTGGCACTTATCGGAAACGATACACAGTCGAAGAAACGGGAACTTGAAATGCAGACTGGGTTCATCCCCCTCACACCAAACCAGAAAGTCAAGGTCAGATACTTGGAACTTTATTTCTGGTTTACACACGTATCTTGAATTTTCACGTGTGGTGTAATCACCGATACAGCATGATAGTGGCAACTTAAAAATAAATGTGCTTTACAGTGAAACCTGCATATTAGGACCATGTGGTCCTTGCTCACAGGTGGTCTTTATATACAGCTTGAATTACATGGAAAATCTTGGCTGGGGAACTGAAGAATTGTCTTAATATAAAGTAGGTGATCTTATATGCAAGTGGTCTTTTATTCTTTAGTGAAGAATTTTCACTGTAATAGTCCAACTCACTCATGGTGCCATCTGAAATGTAGATCCACCCGTGTTGAACAGCCTTGTCCACGCAATCAAAAAAAAACAACTGATCAGTTCACCAAAGAGTTGACTGAGTTCTTCCTGTAAATCAGTGTATGAAATAAGTAATAGTGTAAGAAGTAAATTTGTCTAAATTAAAGTAGTGCAAGAAGTGAATTAGTGCCAGAATTAATGTAGGGAGTGAATTAGTGGGAAAAATTAGAATGAGAAGTAAATTAGTGTAAAAAGTTGGTGCAAAAGGAATTTATGCAAAAAGCAAATTAGTGTAAGAAGTGAATTAGTGTAAGCAGTAAACTACAATAGGAATTATTGTCAGCAGTTTGTAATACATGGTCCTACACTGTTGTGTAGTAGAGTGGATAACTGCAACTTCCATCATGACCTTTTTCAGTTGAAGAAACGTCTGTTTTCACACAAGAGAACTCGGTCAGATGGTGACGATGATTTTGTGTGTCCACTAGAGTCAGGAACCTCCGGAATGGCCAAATCCCAAACGAACCAGCCAAATGGTCAGGTGACCAGCAACGGTGATCACAGCAACACAAAGGAAGAGGAGGTGAGACAGGACCTGGTGTCTTTCTGGATCATTAGATCCAGAACCTTTCTGGAGAACTTTTGACTTTGCATCAAATGAGAGACCATTTCCAACAACATAGCATGATAAAATTATAAGCTTGCAAGTACATTTATGTTTAAGACTGAGGAAAGATGTGAAACACATTGCCAAGTGGTTATAATTTCTGTCATTTCACTTGTTTCAACCAAATCTGCTTTGTGTGAAGAATGTCGGCATGGGAATTCAGGGTGCATGTGTGAACAAAATCAACACTTTTACAATTTTTAATTAGATCATCATAATGTTACAATCATATTTATTGTACGCATGCAGTTTAATTATACGCTCCATAAACCCAGTCCTACATATATGTATATGACTAACACATCTTGATCTTGGGAGGCATGTACTAATGTTTAAAATATCAGGTTAGTTGTGTCAAAAAACTACTCCAGTGCAATCCGGTATAAACAAGTATGAAGTTAGTAACGTATGTTATATATTGTTTTTTCATTATATTTTATTATTATTATATTTATTTATATTTTTAACCTCAGAAAAAAACTGTGACATTCCAGTGGTAGGTCCAGCACTGTGTAAAAGATTTCACTTCTGGTTGCCTCTTACCGCAGCCTTGCCTTTTAATATTAAACCAAGCCAACAGTAGTGGTAGTAAGAGAGAAGATCTAGATACTGATTGCTGTGGCTATGTGTACAGGTTAAGAGTCACGGTCTCATCACTTGGATTCCCTGGCTTTACTTGTTATTCACCATATCGTGGGACGTTTCTTTTCATCTTTCTGTATTAGCTACCAATCAAGGATTCTGATATTAAAATGGGTTTAAAACAAACATTGGGACCGATTGTAATTAAAATGGCAAGACTTTTGAGTTATCATATAAAAACTGCTTCCACCCCCCCCAAAAAAAAAAGACTATTTATAAGATCATTTCCGTTTAAATATAATTATTATATTTAAATGGAAATGATCTTATGACCAAAAAGTTTTATTGTACCAGTATATTTGTATTTAACACAAATTTTCCTTAGTTTAGTTTTCATCTTTTACTACTACCGGTACTACTGTCATACATATAGTTTAAGATTTGACTTCCTCATGTTCCTACTTATACTACTTTTAGGCCTTCAAGTATTTTGGTTCAGCATGGGTAGTAATTTTATAAAGTTTCATCATATGCAAATTTGAACTTTTACATTAATTACACAACTGAATTTATGCGTACTTGGTTACTTTAGATTTTCCTGGCATTATTTAGTTACGTGAGTCTTCATTACAGCAATGTAATGAAGTGTGAAGTGTAATGCTTTTGTATCAGTTAAGATTACAAATGTGTTGTCAACAAGGCATTCTCTCTCTATCTCTTTTCCGTAGAAATAATATATTTTAACCCTTTCACCTGCTTTGCGCTTTGCCACCACCATTCCTGAAAACCTGTACAAGTGGTTCTAACAATTTTATTTCCCCTGGCCTGAAAAATTCCTTTTTCCACTAACGCATAAGCTCCCCTTTGCTTCAGCGATATGTATGTATACATGTTATATCTATTATATATAACCCGTGTTTTATCCTCGAAAGACTGGCCCCCATGCCGCTAAAGAAATAGTGGCCTATTCTCAGGAGATTACCACATTGACCGTAAGTGCTGGCAGAAGGGCATACAGAAGCATGGCACTGATCCACGTAGAGTGTTTGTATGTCCGTCTCGTTGTGTGTTGGTCAATTAAAGGTCCATAGCCAGGCACTTTGGGCAGTTGTGTTAATTTAGTCAACTATTTGGAGGGAGGGGGGGGGGTAACGGATTGCTACTCATTCTCTTGGAGAGATATTCTTAAATGAATGACAGAAAATCAACTCCCGAGACAATTGATTTTGAGAAAAATTCAGAGTAATATTTGAAACGAATGGTTTTCAGTTAGATAAACAAATCAAACTTTATAACGACACCTTGAGCATGCCCCATCCAGCTATGATCGGTGTGTGAACTGTGAAGGACTTCCATCTGTCAATTAAACTCTGGCCAAAAATGCACCACGTTACATGTCAAATAAATGTCAAATATTGCAAACAGATTTTTACCTGCAATGTGTTCAGTACTTTCATGGAAAATGGATTACCTATACCCACGGACCTCGATTGGCATTTCCACAGTTGTCTGGAGGGTTGGGCAGTTTGTGGGGTAGTTCATATCATGAAAATAAGAAGAGGAAAGTCGGGTTAATGCAGCTGCAGGAATCCGCTGCCTTTGGCTAGAGATCTCTGGGTCAGTTTTCAGAAAAATCTTAAGTCGTAAAACAGATTTAAGTTCGCTAATCACTGGGACAAACATGCTAAAGACCAGTTTTAACTTGAGTAAGGAAAATGCCCCTGAGACTCGGTTCCTTAAAAATCTTACAAGTACAAAACTGGTCTTAAGCATGGAAAAAAACACTGGTTTGTCAAAGGTGATTGTCAAACAAATATTATGTCTAGACTTAAGATTTTTCAGAAAATGGCCGCTGGTGGTGTCTTGTGTTTCAACATGTCCTTGTGTTGGTATTTTGGTAGGGCCCTTCTTAACTAATAACACAGAAGCCATACAACCTAAATAATCCGCATACACCGCTAAGCATTGGAAAATTGCTGGACCAATGCTTTGCAAAATAGCGTTTAGGGTAACAATACATGTATAACCGACCGTCTACTATACCCTTGTCTAGTTTCACTCTGGAGTGATGGTGTTTTGTTCCTGCTACATCTAGAGGTGTCAAACGTATTGTATTCAATTGTGTCTTTAATTTATTTTGTCTTTTACTTGGTTTTCCGTGTTTTGCACCTGCCATGCACGCACAGCTAGACATCTTTGCTTGGTGGTAGAAAAAAAAATAGCACATCCATCACCAATATGTTTATTTTGGATTAGTTGAAGTGAGCCAAATTTTGGTTTTGATTATTTAGTCTAGCGAATTGGATGATAAACAACATGGGAAAGGCCGTCTGCATGTTGTCTATCAGGTACTGGTGATACATGTGTTGAAAGTTGAATGCAAGCTCAGTATTAACAGCTTTGTAGTACATGTAGTTTTATATGTGACAGACCTAATATGTCTGTGACTTTCAAATGACAGGTCTTTTATTTTGGCATGTTTATATTGTTTTCAAAAAAAAAGAACACGTATGATTTATGTTCTCAAGAAAGTTGTGTCTATGATTGAGATTATTTATAATTTGAATTTGATCTCTCTCTATATGTGTATGTCAAGAACATTCTTTTTGATATGTTCATTGAATGTGTCATGAATAATAACTTTGCATGTTTATCTGTTGGTGCCATACATGGTGGATAAAGACTTACAGCGTATCTATTTTTCTGATACTTTGCATTTTGCTGTGGCAGAATGGATTAAAGTATCTTTATACACACGTACTGGTAAATTCTCTTTTTTTCAAAACATTCTCTTCGAGTTGGACGATGGTGCCATCACAACCCTGTTACATATCAGAGTGCAAGAAGGAGAGTACTTTATAATCTAGACAAGCCAAAATAATATTTTGTACAAGACAAGATGAAAACATATGTTTAAACATAAAAAATGTTCTGTGGGGATTTATTTTCCAGCACAGGATTTGACATTTCAGGGTTTCTCTGTCCAAGCATCTATTACAAAGTGGCCCTTGCCATTTAATGACCAGACAGAATACAGACAGAAAAAAAATTTGCTGGGAACACCTTGAAACAGGTGGTCTTAAAATAGTTGTCTTAAATTGCAAAGACCATTACCGGTATCCACATTTAAACATCAGGGGGTGGGTTGCTAGAAAGTCTCAAGTCTAAAGCATGGCAACAACGAAGATTTTTCCTGGTATCCAACCCCAGAATGTGTAATATATAGAGAGTGCGACCTTGTCTAAAATGTCTTTCTTTTTATTCTGTTCCAGAAAATGTTAGCAAAGGACCGTTTTCTGGATGACGTGCCAACATCGGATGTCTGACTCGAGTGAAGGAATCAATCCATAACTGCTAAAAACAAAAAACAAAAGAAGAAGAAAAAAAAAAGAGATAGTGCCTGAAAACTGTTTTTGCTCAGGATGTTTGCATTGCAATCTGAGCTGGAACTCTCAGTGTATGTACAGCAATGTGAGAAAAGACAATAGTGTTGCTGGCAAGACAGCGATCTTCTGATTTTGCTGTTGAATGGCAAGAATTATATAGTACACGTGTACCTGTATGGGTACCCTGGCTCTTATTGGCTACCGTAGATTGGTTGCGTGTTCTGGACGGTATGGCACTCATGTTACAACACATGTGATACCTCATCTGATCGAGGCAAAACTTCTAGATGAGATTGGCTAATGAGATAAGTGTGTGCCTGTACTACAAAGGTAGATTGAATCAATCATGTATTATAGAGGCAGATTAAAACCATTACATGACTTGGTCACATTATGAGTTGTAAACGTTGAAGTGTCTGAAAAGTGCCGTATGTTAATAGTTAAATGGCATGTAGTCTCAATATGTGTACCAGGATACATACAAAATGCAAGAATTGGAATGTGCATGAATTAATTCAGGATCTGTATGAATGAATTCAGTTATGGTTTATTAGAGGATTTTTCTACGGTAGTGGGAAAAAAATTTTTTTTTTGATTCTTTTATTCATTCAATGTGCGACTCATGAGCAGAGTGCATGCGAGATAGCTTCGTCTCGAGTTCAGACTTCTGAAAGTGTTCTAGTGTTGTATTCAGTAAAGCGTGCAATGACAGTTGCCTTTTTCCTAGTGGTGGCTTTTTGTGTTTTGTAGCGGGCAAACAGACCTGCTTACATCAAAGTTTTAAGGAATGGTTCAGGTTGAATCTGGAAATGATCTTAGCAGTTGTGCCACATCTTTGCTGTACTGACATATCGGCTTCTGTCTGGCAATGAAGAATCCAGTCTTCCACAGTATGCAGGAAAGCATTTGGTTGGGGGAGGGGGGGGGGGGGATTGGGTTTGCAGTATTTGCAAATACTGTTGGTGTTATCACAAGATGTTGGGAAACTACAATTGGCAGTTCTGTAAAAGTAAAAAACAAGCAACCATGGTGTTGCAGTTTAACCAAATGATAAAGCATGTTAACAGAGGTATCCGATTATTCGTCGGGATATCTTAGATGATCCTTTCTGATTGTTAGTTTGCCACAAGATCAGTTGTTGGAACTTGGTGGTGAAAATATGGTGCCTTTAATCTGTTAATTTTCCTCCCGTGTACCACCTGTGGATTGACAGTATAGGCTGAAATCTGTTTGTCATGGTCATATACCATGCCGAATCAATCATACCATTTACTCCACAAACCATCAGGTGTGTAGCCATGCATTTACTAAAAGGATAATCTAGATGGTGTACTACTTCTTCGCATTCTGCTATAAAACGTAAAGGTAAGCATGTTACCACTGCAGGTATTCGTACATCAGCTGTATAACTTAGACGTTGATCGGTCTATGTTGTTAATTTTTGAGTTTGAGCAACAAATTACACCAGCAATGAACTGTTATAGTCTCTTTGTATATACTAGCAGTAGTTAATCTTATTTACCTACCATATAGATAAAAAAAACATGTAAGCTATCAATTGTACATATATATGCACGTAGACTAGCCCTGTAAGTATAGTGGAAGCGCATTTGTTCTAGCAACAGTGTGCTTGAGTTTGGGCATGCGACCTTGGTTGTTCTAAAGCGCGAAAGAGCATGAAGGTGTTTTTGTGCAATTTTGAAGCCAAGAAAGAGAATGAAACATATTTTGCTATATCACATTTCTGTGTTAGTCTTTTGTTATCATCAAAAGTATTTAGCCTAGAATTCAGAAGCAGAAGCAGTAGCAAGCTTGACAGTTACAACAAAGGCTCAAAGCCTGCATTTAGTGGAGAACCTGCAAAATCTGCACACTTATGCGGTTGAAAAAAATTACTGATAAAATTCCAGTCAGGATGGCGCAGCAAGGAATACCATATATATGAGAGTAGAACGATAGCTCAATGAGAAGCACATGAGAGCAATACCTCTGGGAGAAATACATGAGAATAGCTCAGGGAGAAATATATGCAAGAACAACGATTGATCAGGGAGAAATACATGATATCAAGGATCATAGGCCATCCTTGATGATAGTGAAATACATGAGAATGATAGTAGCTCGGGGAGAAATGCACTAGCACAAGTGATAGGTCAGATACATGTAAGTACACGAGAACAGTGAAAAGGTCAGAGAAATACATAAGAAAGATGCCTCAGAGAAATACATGAGAACAGAACAAGAGCTCAAAAGAAATACAGGAGAATGATTGCTCAGAAAAAAAATAATGGCTCAGAGAAATACATGAGAACAATAGCTGAAAGAAAAACATGAGAACGATCTGAGAGAAATACATCATAACAGAATAGCTCAAAAGCTCGGAGCAGGGAGGACCGTTGGCTGAGTGTTAAGGCATTGGACTCTCAACCACAAGATTGTGGGTTTAAGTCCTGCTGTACACTTAGTGTGGGTACCTAGAGTCCGTGGGCAAAATTTATACCCAAACAGTGCTCCAGTTCACTCAGCCGTAAAATGAGAACCTGGCAATACACAGAAAAAGCTATTATACATTGATCACCCATGGCACCTTGTAGTGTGTATCCGGGTTGTAGGCTCCGTTGGTATGTCCACTGTCCAGGTGTGCTGGGGGTAATAATCTGAGTGCTCTGAGCTCGTTTGACGATAAAGCGCAATATAAGAACTGAATATTAGGAACTGCAGAAATACATGAGAATGACGGCCGAGAGAAATACGTGCGAACAATAACCGCGAAATGTACTGGAATGGTTTGGAGAATACATGAGAACAGAGCGAGCTCAAAAGGAGAAATACATGAGAATGATTGCTCAGAGAAATGAGAATGATCGCTCATAATATTGAGAATAACCCAGTGAAATAAATACCGGTAAGAATAGTTCAGAGAAATACATGATAACAGAATAGGTCAAAAGTAATGCATGAGCGATATTTGAGAAATACACAAGATAGCCGAGAGAAATACGAGAATGGTACCTCATAGAAATATATGGGAACGGTAGCTGAGAGAAATATGAACAGAACAGAAGCTGAAAAGGAGAAATACACGAGAACAATGGTCAGGGAGTAATTATATGACTTCAGAATTTTTTTGTTACATCAGAAAGCTGGAAGCCAGCAAAATGCTTCATTACTTTTACTGTACACCTCTACCAGAAACATGGTTTATAGAAAACATGTGCTCATCTAAAATGAGGTTGCGAGATGTTTTAATATACGATTGAAAATGCCAACACTTATACGCGCTGTTATCTGTATACATGTGTATAACTATAAATTTAAGTTCTATCATATGTGCTCTGTAAATAAATTGGTTTCCCTTAAACTACATAGAAAGAAGTAACACCACAACAGAACTTACATTTCAACTTTTTATTTCTGATTAATTTTATCTACAGAACTAAATGGACTTGGTTCTGTAGTCTGATATTTTGTAAGATTTTACCTGCATACAGTATACATGTATGTGTTCAAAACCATATTAAACATCACTAGAGGATGGGTGAATACTGCTCTGCTAAAACTTCAGTTTAAAATACAACTATCACATTACACACATTAAGCTCCACAAGGACCGCTGGACGCAATAGCTGCATGTCTACATGTACATAGCAATGCACAATAGACAGATTGTGTAATACAGCAGAAATTTTAACTTGTTACAAATACGTTATTTATTACCTATATGTACATGTACATCTATAAGCAACATATCATGGTCATGCAAATGCTTGTATCACATTTATCAGATATACATGCATTTTCCAAACATATTTATATCAAAATTGTTCTTCCAACTGTTGAATAGTAGTCTGTTTTGTTTGTTTTTTTTTGCAGCAGAAGGCAGTTTAAATAAACTGTCCCAATGTTTTCTTATATACTAAGTTAGTACAAAAATTGTGTTTGCAACAAGAGGCAGTTTATTACAATATGCATGCCATGACACCATTTTCATGGGAATTGTTGCCTTTGTTTCCAACTAAGAGCAGTGTTATTTCAAACTGAATCAATATCCACAAGACATCATGTCAAGTTGTACCATAGTTGACACTCGATATTAGTAGCCCTTCCCTTTTCTTCCTTAACCCCATACACCTGATTTTTCTATAGCTAAAACTGCTATGATTGTAATGTTTAATACATTATACTACAGTTTAGTCTTTGGCAAGGATGACTGAAAAGTTAAGTCACACACATTGTACCCCATACATATACTGGAATGTACAGAATGCAGCAAACTACAAATCTTTATTTGGACAAATTACAATAACCAGTAATTGGATGGGCCTTGACTTTATAGTTTGTTTACATCTACACATACTAAATAACAGCGTCACTGAAAATACGTACATTTGTATGATGTTCTACATCAGTAAAATACCTATCACATACGCAACCTCTTTTGACAGATTGGACATGTCACTGTACTACAAACAATTTCGCCTTACTCTTCTACCGGTAAAAATTACATCGTTCCAAATGCAGGATACATGTGTAGAACAACACACTGCTTCAAGGCAGCTTGGCACTCTTAAGAACCAAACATTTGCTGTGGAATTTAAATTTAGGTGTTTTTTTTGGGGGGTGTTCTGAAGAAGATATCCCAAATAGAGAAATTCTTTAATCCATGTACTTGCGAGATTAAACTAAGGTGCATCAAATCAAGTTAATGTCCAGCCATCAATGTATTTATGCAGCTCGATCCTGACATGTATTACAGATTTCGTTTTTGGTATTTTGATAGGTTATAAGTTTCTGTTTTCCAGAAATCTATAACACAATCTACCTATCGCTCACTGTATCAGCTATGAACAGTTTCAGAAGTGCCTATAAAGCCTGATATGGCCCTTTGCATCGCCGAGGATTTAACATCTTGGGATGGAGCTGCAGAAACAGATTCCTACCCGATACATGTAGTTTGTGCATGAACTTTATTCACACATCTTCAACCAAAACAATAGAACTCCCAATACATTGTGGTTCATGTATCACAAATGCCAGATTTTTAAAATCAATTTTTGCTAGTATTCGGATATTTGTCACTTGTGGGCACTACATAGTAAAGACCACCCTACGGACCAACAAAATTTGGTCTTTATATACAGGTTCAATAACAATTAAAATGTGACCACTGGAAGCAGATATGGTGTTTTTATACACGTGGTCTTTAGAGTAGGTTTTACTGTATATCTTTTGTAAATGCAGTCTGCATAAATGCATTACAGGAGATTCATTAGTGTCAGTCAAATCAGCCCAACTATGCCACACGGGGTACATCTTTATATAAAAATTCCAAGTGTTCTGTATGGAGAAAACTCGTATCACCTTGCCACATGGATATTACCGGTACTGCAAGCACTTATTCAAAGTAAAATAAAGTTACCAAACAAGATAAATAATATAGATATAACTATATATATTGTACACAAAAATATAAGCATCTGTTGCAAAGAATGAAAAAGAATACCTGTTGATAACTACACAATGCAAGTTTGAATTTGGGCACTTTTTGTTGGAATGTATAACACATGCAACAAATATATATATTGGAACAACTTGTAACTAACCAAAGTTGTATTGTAAGCAAACAAGTACATGTCCATCAAACAAAAAAACAAATAATACAATACATGTATCACATTTGCATAAAATACAGTATTTAATGGTGTATAGCAGATAATTAACATAACATGGCAGTCCTTATGTAATCCATCAGAATATGCTAGCTAAAGTAGCCCAGAGAAACAGCACAAGTATTATACCTGATATCTCTCCAAAGATATGAAAAGATCTACCTTCATCTTATAATGGTCGCGAGGGACCTGCATATTATGACCCCTCCATTTAGCCATCGTGAGACCACTCATATATGTTCACTATAATTATGCCTTCATTTTACATTCATTTAATTGGCTTTCAATGCCCATGTATGTTTAGACTTTTTTTTACATTTTCTCTTTATCTTATTAGTTTAATGCTCCATATACAATGGCCAAACAATTCTGTCCTTATTTGAGAGGTGTCCCTTGGTGACAGGGAACATCAAATGCATTCATGGTACATGCTGCCAAGGTTTATGTCTGTTCTAGAGAGGGTGTCGTCCTCTTTTATAAGAGCAACAAATTAATGTGCAAACTCGGGTGGAATATACACAGATTGTACCCATGAAGAATCTAGGTCATCTGTTTGTAGGCATATTAGTTCAAATACAAACATTTTTTTCCATTCCATGAAAAATATCCACAGAATTCATGTTTCGCATAAAGATAAAAAATATTGAGCAAATAAAGAAACATAGAAATTATCTGCTGCTGCCTTTTTTTACATCACTCAAATATGTAAAACTGCCAAGCACCTACCAGGGTACATGCATTTGAACTCTGTCAAATGAAATTTATATACCAGTTAGTGACTATAATAAATCAAGAAATACACAGTAAACAAAATACATTGACTAAAACAAGATATAAACTGTGAACAAAATACATTTACCACAGATGATGATGGTGTGCAATGTCTTCGTTAGACCACAAAATTTTTATTTTCTCCTTTCAGTTATTTTTGGGCCATATATGCTTTCATAGGAAAAAGGAAAGAGACAAACTATGGTATTTTCACAATATGGGGGAGATGAAACTTTGCATGCTTTGAGGCAAATTAAAACCATAACAAGTCTCTCAGATATGGAAATATTTGTATCTGCACTATACAACCCCACTAAAACACGTTCCAAACTACAATTAAGTATATGTGTATAGCATCACTAGAATTTGAAGACTGGTTTGTAGAAGTATGCCAACAACTTTGTTGCCATAAGCAAATTCTGGCTTTTCTTTGTTCAAAAACAAAATGCACATAGGAAAACCTTTAAAAAAACAGTGGGATGAGTTATCAACAAAACATTCATGGTGGTGCCCCCCAAAAAACAAACAAACAAAAATTGGATAATAAACAAACATGCAGCAATATTCTAGAAAGAAACTCCCATACATTCTGTATAATTTAGTTGGTTTTACATTATATACAAGCACATATGTACCAACTTTTATCACAGAATAACATATTTCAGGTCAGGCTGATTATAATAAAAACAGATATGCCTTTTTTCAATGTGATAGTTTTAGCAACAGTTAAACATATAAAAATTTTGATGATAACTTATCTGGACATAATTTCCCGCAATATTCATGGAATGTAGAGGTACATTTATCACATGGTTTGGCATCAAATAAATGCAATATGTACTACACACCACACTCACACACATAAACTGTTTGGGCTACACAATGCTATTTCTTTGTTTTAAAGGTACATAAGACACACACACACCCCAAATCATATAGCGGGATAAAAGAGAAAGGAAACACGAAAAAAAAAAAACATTCTCAAAAACTTTAGAAAGCAAAATGGACAGCTTGAATATGTACCGTACATACATCTTCTCAATCATAATGCACAGTAATAGGAGATTAATTCCTTAAACTCTATTAATGGTTAGTAGATACATTATTGATCCATTTCAAAGCATTGTCAGGCATCCAGCTTAGTAGCAATTCTATCTGGATGACAGTCACCTTATGTATATTGTACAATTTTGTTATGGATTAAGGTGAAAATAAACACCCTATCCTATCCTATTCACTTTTCAATAGAGAGTCGTGAGAGGCCGAGAGCATATGAGAGAACAAATGGAAATTTGATTACATAAACCAATTGTTTTCTTGTAGTTTTTAAAAACAGTTGGATGGGAACCCTGTAAAACAATAAATAAACTTTTTGTAGCCTTATTGTGGGCTCTATAATACTGTATAGCAAGCACCACTACGCGTGCTTACACAATGCATACATATTTATATACACACTATATTACACAGTATATATACGCTTGAGCTTGCTATACAAACGTTACAGCCAATATACTATTGCTGTAAGCTGTGCTGCCATCTAGTGGTAACAAATTCTATATACACACATTGGAAGTTGGTCTAATTGTCGAAAGTGTACACCATATTAAAACGTGGATTGAAGGATGGGTTCTCAAAGGAATTCTGCTTGGCATCCATGCCTTTCTGGTGATACTGCTTCATAGACATGTGATCAAGATCCAGCTCGGACACTTGGTGGGCGGGTCCCCACTCCGAGGTCGGTCGACTCAAGAATCGGATTCGCTGAAATTCATATATTACGCTGTACCCATGCAATTGCAACCAAGAACTGCATTTTTTCTGGCTCAATAGATATAAAGCATTAAAAAAGGACCACCTTGTAAGTAAGATGATGTGTCAAGTGTAACTTCTTTTACACTTATAAAACTTGTACACTTACAAGTTACACTTTTGTTACTGTAACTTCTAAGTAATAAGATGATAAGTGTAACATTTATCATTAATGTGACTTATCATAAATGATTACATGTACTCAATATAGCATTGATAGTTAATGGTGCATTTAAAACAATAATGATCAGACTGCTCATCTATACATGTAACTGAAATGTCAGGTTCTAAACAACAAATGCTTTTTTCTGATGGCATGCACTTGAGGGAGATGCTCCACTGCCGTCAGAGCTATTTTAGATTTTGGGTAGCAAGTTTTGGCATGCATGTACTAGCACTAGTTTGCTAAGTATATCTCATCGCCTAAGCATTATAGTTTTACAGACTGTGAAAATAAATTTGACAAACCTCCCTGAAGCCGAGTTTCTCTGGAGCCGTTATAATTTTGCAGACCATCACTAACGGTACAACCAGTACAGGGGCCAGGGAGATACACCAGCCAATGATATCGGCCCATTTAGGGTACTGGTAATGGCCTAGCTTCAACGGCTTGTACTGAACCCAGTTGAAAATCAGCAGAAACTGAAATCGAAAGACGTTATAACAAGAGGTCCAAGGACCTTGGCACTCTGCTTGACAGCTGCAGTTTGGATGACTTTGGCAATTTTCTGCAGACTTGTATCAAAAACTCACAGCTGCAGACTAAATCAATTGAAATCTGAGTTAACTCTCACACAGTACCTCACTATGCATGTATCAATTTTAGATCATATTCAATACCTTAACTTTGACCTTTTAAGGTCACTCAAGGTCAAATGTCATAGTGTCACTGGACTCCCCATATACCAGGGTATGGTTTCCTATTAGTGTTTAATAGTAACATATGGCCTAACTCCGCTCCTTTACAAGATATAAGGCTTTGAAATGTGAGTGACCTTGGATTTGACCTTTCAAGG
>JAAUYG010290095.1_pt1 | contig 14797 bp, 12 predicted proteins | sample 7278091 | NCBI WGS metagenome assembly JAAUYG01 (sample SAMN14350201, study PRJNA611818) | marine sediment metagenome | isolation source: surface marine sediment (0.6m) | place: French Polynesia: Moorea | collected 2018-08 | reverse complement strand
ATTCAGACTTTATGGGACAAAACACAAGGCAGTGGGCCATTCAGACTTTATGGGACAAAACACAAGGCAGTGGGAAATTCAGACTTTATGGGACAAAACACAGGCACTGGGGCGTTCAGTCTGGGTGGGACTTAAATCAAGGCAGTGGAGCTCTCAGACTGGGTGGGACTTAAATCAAGGCAGTGGAGCTCTCAGACTGGGTGAGGCAAAACACAAGGCAGTGGGGGCGGACAGTCTATAACAATGTTTACAGCCAAACACATATAGTGTACATATACATACAGTCTATACCTTATGGCCAACTGAAATATCCTAAATCCAGCTTGACACAAATTAGTCTGTTGCTTGGTGTTAGACATAGGGTGAAACTAAGAACACTCCATGTCTGGTTCAACTAACCGCAATATCAACTGTATAGTAGAATCTAGGGTGTACATCATGTAGATATGCATCAATGCATTGTCTTTACGAGATTTCTAGGGCTGCTCATTGGCAGGTTATAAAGAGAAAGTGTCGCTATGGCCCGAGAGCTCTCCAAGAGACATGTACATGCTTACCCGACTGCCATCACCTCGCTGGAGTTTCTTTCTGTGATGAAGTTATTGGCAATGGTCATCAATACAGATTCAATAACCTGCAAAATTGGACCATAGTACATCCATATTGACCCTTTCTGATCTCCGGCTATGCTGGACAGTTACTGGAGTTCTTTAGGGCTGGAGGTATAAAACTATTCAGGTGTGCACTTGAGCCAAATTTTTCGTTAATGGTATTCTCGGTTGAGCAGAAAAACATTACACAGACATACTGTGATAGGATTCTCCTAAACTGCTTCACATTGCTGTTACTAGTGACTCAAGTCTAAATATAAAGCAGTCTATACTTCAGTTGTTTAGCTATGCAATCAATCTCTATATGGATTAAGGCCAAATTTCATGAACGCTTTATTCAATCCACCTTTTTCATGATATATCGACATAGGTTTATTTTCAATTTTTTAATGTTTGAATTTATCATTTTTCCACATGTAGCAAACATTTGAAAATTCTATTATGCCGACAGTTTTCACCTGATTTCAACATTTTTTCAGTATTTCTTTGAGTTTTTTTTAAATGACACTGAATCATGGAGAGACTAAAGGAAAATCATAAATAAGTTATTACAGTAACTGCAGAATCATACGCAAGGCACCAAGGATTGACACATAGTCGAGTGAACCATGGTCACCCATATGACACATTTCAAGCATCTCAAATGAGTCAAATGTTGTACCATCCTGATTTCACACATGTTACGTCATCTTGAAATTTTGAGTGGGTTTAGTGTTTACTCACATCTGGGGGGACTACTTCATGACTGGCATGTGCGGCATATAACAGAACCTTTGTGACTTCTGCAAGCGAGATAAAATGATAACAAACTAACAATTGATGGAAACAACAGACATGTGAAATAAGACCATCAATCACCATATACAGTGGTCCCTCCCTTAAAGGACACTCTAGAGACGACACCCCTCTAGGAAGGACACATATTCCTGGCAGCAAGTGCTATGAATGTGTAGGATGCTCCCTCTCACCAAAGGACACCTGTCTAATCAGGACAGGATTGCTTGGCAGAAGGGGTGTCCTTATTAGAGGGGGACTACTGTAGTAGAACCTGCCTTGAAAGACCACCCCATTGTCCATAAAAATATAGTTTTTCAAGGCAGGTGGTCTTTAGTGACAGGTTCATTTTCATTTAAATGTGGGCCCTTCTGCCAAGAATATGTGGTCCTTCAAAATAGGTGGTCTGTCATGGCAGTGGTCTCTCAAGATAGGTTTCACTGTACTCACAAATGATGTGTTATACTGGCTAAGAAATGCCAAGAAATATATTATCCCATTTATACTAATTTGGTGGGTATCTGGTCTTAAGCTACCTACAGTACACATACTGTAGCAATCATTTTCAGAGGAAACTTCCATGGCTATGACTGAGGTTTTTATCCTTACTGTATGGCTAACAGTCAAATGCATTTGGCAGGTAAATAAAATGTCCAGCATTCTCCACATAACCATGATAGCTACCTCAGTTACCTTTTTCACCATCATAATGGTAAACTACCAGTAGTATAACCAGCAGGCAAAACCGCAACTTCATAAAATCAAAAGTCTTTCTATATCTGTTGATATCAACCCATATGATGGAATTCCTGATTTATGCAATCAATACAAATGTATTTGGTTTGACAAGGGCAAATCTCAATATACTGTCAGCAAAGTAAACTGAGCTCACTTGCACAATCTCTATACATCTCCTGATTAAAAAAGCTTCCAAAAGGTTTCTGTTATGAAGAGAAGCCAACCTACCTCTTTGATGTGGCTGCAGAAACCTCTGGATGAATGGGTAGAAGTTGAGTAACAACAACTGGAAGGAACGACATGGAAAGTATTAGCATGTAGATAAACTACAATGGCATATCAAAAGTATCTGTGGCTCTAAAGCATTGAGCTTGGGAAAAGAGACATATTACATCATTCTCCATACCAACCTCATGTATCCCAATGAGCCGGGCTACAAAGTTCATCATCATCAGTTTCACTTCGAATCTTTCTGTGCTGGCCTCCAGCTGCCTGAACATTTTCTCAGCTAAACCTGCAAAGCAGCCACTCCAGTGCTATAGACATGAATGGTAAATTGGTTTCGATGAAACATGTGTCATGAATTAGTACTGTAAGGTATGTACTAGGAACAACAGAATACCTGGAAGGTAATTCAGAACGGCAGAATCCCTAATAGTTCTAGGAGTATTAGGTGAAGTAGGCTGACTTTGGCTGTGGGCTCTTTCTGCAGATACAGGGCTCCCTCTGTTTTACAGGCCTTTATTTTAAGACCACCCTGATTATAAGACCACATAATTTGGTTCCAAACTAACATTTTGTGTACCTCTGATGACATTTTCAAGTTCCCACTGTTGGTCTTAAAATAGAGGGCCAGACCACTATAGGTGGTGCTGTGTGCAGATAGGCCAAGCATCATGTGTGCCATGAGATAGATAATGAAACCACCCCTGACAGATAGAATAGTTTGATTGATTACCACAAAGCTGTTCATTCAGTACGATGTGTACCTACCTTGTGGATCATGTAGGAGATGAAGTGCAGAAAAGTTGAAGCTCTCCACCTTCTTCTTCTTTTTGTGTTTCTGATAAGAGAACAGGCGTTGTAGACTGACATCTACAGAATGAACTTGGAAAGGGTTCAGGTTACAAATTAGAATTATAATATACGAAAGAAGGTAAATCTGTACACTAAATATGGTACATGTAATCATGACACAACCATATTTTACCATTTTTTTTTTTATTTCACTTCGCTCCTGAAGTTTATATTTCAGGAACACCTAATTATTTGGGTAAAGACAGAGAGAATGTGCTATGGGTCTGATGCAATGGTAGCCATCCCAGAGAAGCTGCCACATATGATAGATATTATTATACCGGTATAATTATTTTACCATAGATAGTCCTATTATTTTGCCCTATTTATCAGCACCTTTAACACCTGCATGGCCCGGTCCAGCTTCTTCTGCCGTTTCTTGGATTTCTTTCCCACTCGGTGTGCCAACAGCAACTCCCTGGCTGACTTCTTGTTTGGCTGGAATATATTGGAATATATGGACTGCCTTCCACAGGAATGAGATTACACCAGCAGTATTGCAACAATCTGTATACCATAACTCCCCTTTTAAGCACCCAGTCCATGGACATTGTCAAAATATTCCAAATCTCCATAGAAATGTGACACAGTAGCTTACCTATTGGCAGTGCTACTTTGACAGTGTGAAACAAAGCAGTACATGACAGTCGTAATACAGGGACCCCGTCTCTTAAAGGATACTCTAAGAACAGACACCCTATCTAGAATGGACACAAACCTTGGAATGTACTATAAAAGTATTGCCGGTGATCGGATGCTCCCTGTCCCCAAAGGACACCTCTCTAATAAGGATGTTTTGATAGAATAGATGTCCTTATTAGAGAGGGGGCCTACTGTAGTTATTTTCCATTTGTTCCGATTTGCACAACACAGATATCATCATTCGTATGCCAACTACTGAAAACACTGTTGTGAGACCTGTTGACAGGAGGAAATCTGACATCCAATGTTAAGCTAACTTCCCCATGTTCACCTCATCGTCCTCCTCCTCACTGTCACTGTCTTCCCCTGCTGATTCATCTGAGCCAAGGAAAAATTTCAGAGCTGCCACAAGGATCTGAAAGGACAGTGAAACACAAATTAAATGGTTTCTAAATTATTCTCCCTGTGTTCTGTTCTAAATACACAACAAATACCTACAGTGGAACCACAGAATTAAGATCACCCATGGTGGAGTCCAAAGTGGTCTTAGGTGGTCTTATTTCCAAAACAACACACCACATGCATAATTATGCAACCTTTGGTCATCCACCTTAATTCCGGGGTGGTCGTATTTGTTGGTTGGTCTCAGGTGGAGTTCTACTCTATTGGAAAAAGCTTACTAAGCAATGGAGGAGAACAGAGATTACCTACGTTAAGAGAAAGTTTGGTTTTTCAACACAGGCTTCACTGTATTCATACTTAACACAAGAAGATTAATGCCTATAGAGGTCTATAGAGGGGGGGGGGTCAGATTACCTTTGTTGTCTTTGAGAAGAGCCCTGTGGAAATGACATTGACAGTCTTGGCATCGTTCCAGACATTTCTTCTGTACAACTCGACCATCACATCCTGAATTAGAGCAAATACACAGTAAAGGTTCCTTTCACCCATCGATACTACTCCTGAATGAATGCAAAGTGCCATACTGTCCAAGTGCAAGTAAAAGAAAAACGGTTCAATTTCACAGAAGACAGCAAGTTGCGATGATTGATGTTGCATCTGCCGAATACATGTTAAATGGGAAAAGTGGGTATTTTTATGGTTTAGACACTTTTGACAGGTGTAGTGATATTTTGACATATGGCTTTACCCTGACCAAACACATCTATGGCAGGAAATGGGCTATGAGAACACTGAGGTGACCATGGGGATGGAGGTAATCACCCCGGCTAATGCAATGTAAGCAAACTTAACAATTTTATCTAAAGTCAAATCCTTTACCAATTAAAAAACAATTTCAAATGTAGGGTGAATTGTTCATGTTGTTACATGTTAGAATTCAGTTGATCTTGAATGTACAAGTAGATTACCCATTTTGTAAAGCATAAAATGTCAACCCCGCCAATCTCACACACTCACCAGTGACATTTTGGCTGCCACCACATTGCTGTCTCTCAACATGACATACATAAAGTTCTGGAGTGTCTGGAAATATTCAACAATACAACACCTACCATAAACCTGGCATCAAATGCAAGCAATGAAATTCAAAAATACAACACCTTATTGGCTTCCATCGCCTATGTACCTTAACGCTTGTTCATTGTATTCAGATCATAGGTCACAGCTATATTGCTCTGACAGATGGAATGACCACGAATTGTACCCCGCGAAATATGTATTTATGTGCTGTATGTCTGTTACAATTCGGAAAATAAACAACAACAACAACCTACTATAAACCTGGCATCAAATGCAAGCAATGAAAGCAGAGTGAAAAATACAATTGTAAAGACTGTTTGTATTTACACGTCATGGTGCTACCATGGCTACTGTGAAAAGAAACGTCAAAGATACGAAACAATATGGTAGATAATACCGCTATGTACGTTACAATATTAGACATGTGAGAATTATTTCAGTTACATACAAAAATAACTTTAAAATTACTTATATATATACATAATGTAACTAAAATTCATCTCCTGCATAATGATTTCACCATTACTAAAACCTCATTTCGCCTATACTCCTCAAATTTCTGATGTAAATTCTTTTCTGGGCTACTCATATTTATTCTAAAGACCCCCTTCTAACACTTAGTTTATTTGAAAGAACATTTATTTAAAACCCATATGTACCAGTGCTACCTGTACCAACAGCATACCGTGTTCAGTTTCGTGTTTTTGTGCTTGGCATTGACGTTTTTGATGTCCTGTACAATATAGTTATACAATGTTTTTCGCAGAAGTTTGTCCTGGCAGCGGAACAGTTGGAAGCACAGCTCCAGCAGGGCTGTCGCCGACATCAAGCCTTTATTCCGCAGCAGGATTAAGCCACGGCAGAGAGTCTGGAAACGAGATAAAGATTGCCATAGAAATGTCAACTAAGACACAAGTGTAGTAAGCATGGTAAGCACATACTGTAGGTAGGCAACACAATGACATTAATTAGCCAAGCAATACCAATATTTATTATAAACAAGATAGTTAAGTACATGTCTTGCCAGTCTTTAGTGGATACTGCAGCAATATATAAAACTGTGGTGTCTGAACATAGCTGGTCTTTGATGACAGGCAAATAACACTGAAGTGTAAGACAGGCTGCCAAGAATATGTGGTCTTTCAAGACAGGTGGTCTTGTCTCGCATGGTATTTACATTTATTGCTACTGGAGCGGTGTACATGACACCAGGAACATTCACTTTGTGTTAAAAAATAGTACAAAGTACATAGCACAAGTTACACATGTATCTCACCATTCTCATGTCAGGGTCTAATGTCGTGGAATGCTTCAGCAAGACATCACGAAGTTCTTGTGGAAAATCTGACAGATCATCACTGTAGCAGTGTGCCACCTAAATAATAAAACAGACAAGGGAACGCCAGGGAAATTAAACTGAAATGCTTAGTATCCACATGATACAGCTAAGAATGAATTTGACTGATGCTCATTAGTGGTACAGTAGTCCTTCTATTTTAAGACTACCATGGGGCCATGGAAATATAGTCTTGCAGGTAGTCTTAGAATACTACATGGTCAAAGGTACTAGTATCCCATTTGCCTTCACCTAGTATGTAGTAACGTTAGATAATAGCGCTCAGGTCATCCCTTGCCTTGAGAGATTCTGACAAACCATAGGCCACCCTGTGCTGCTTTTTGTCAACATTTGCCCTTGTAACATTTGTAAGTTGTATAATAACAAGAAAAATTGATTACCGGTAAACAGTATTCAGTAACTCACCTGGGCAAGGAACATAACAAGGTTTGCTAGTGTCTCATTGTGTACTGAAGGTTTCAGCTGGAAAACTTCCAGCGTGGCACGATAATGATAGTACTGCTGCAGAAACTGAAATTGAAAAACAGAAAAACGTATATTACCCAGACGTAAGTATAAGTCACAAACACACCCTTACATAATTGTGAAACATAACTCACCAAAAATATCATCTTGTAACTTCATTAATAATAGTTAATACTGGTCTATATTTAGCGATGCGATCATGCTACATTGTGCATCTGCTATCATGCTATATTTTTGTCAAACTTCATTGTGATATGGGCCGGGTTTATGAAATTAAACTCCCTGAAGCCATCACTTGGAGCCAGTATTTCTTTGCCATGATGATTAAGTTTATAAGTTACGAAGGGTACAGCTAATTAACAATGCAGACAATAAACGCTCAGCCTTTCAAACATGCAGGCAATATCTGCAATTGCTTTGATGATTAGCCCACTCCCTCATTAGTCCTAGTATGGTGTAATAACAAAGTGCTGGACACCCAACACACCTTTATGTTAGCTGTTCGACACACACCGTGTTGTTAACTCGGGTGTGACAAACTAATTGTGGCAAAATGACTGCAGGATGTAACGTAACGACCGTGTGAAGAAGTGACTGGCAAGTGGCAACACAGTGACAGAAATTTATTCTGAGTGACTCAGACTGCAGTGCAGAGACAGAGTTGGTCAACACTTAATTCCAGCAGAAAAAGTGCCCTTGATTGAAAGAATTGAAGCATACTGGACTCCAAAACTAGTAACACCACGATTTCGAAGCTACCATGGCCAACATGCTAAAAGCATGAGATACCTGATCATCCCTAATCTGCTAATCACCTGATCATTGCGATGCACACCAATGCAATAGAACACATGTGAGCAACGGGCGATAATAGGTGAAACCTATTTTCTAACAAACCTCATCCTTATAGGACGGTGGATCCCTTTTGATTAGATTCTGTAGTTGTGGTAAGTTATTGGGAAGTCTATTGTAATTCTTCTTATTCATGATAATTCTTTAGAGATATCGAAAGAGATTAATATGCACACGAAGACTTCGCATGAAACACGGTGTTAAAGTACGAGTGCCAATATATGATCGTTCTGGCTCACTTAAAGTGGTACACAACATATTTTACACACTAGAACACTAGAACATTGTTTTTGACGAGGTGAAACATTACATGTTTTGACTGATACGGCAGACTACAGTGCATGGATGCAGATCCATGGGAAATATAGGAAATATATATACACATCTTCAGCTGTGGCTATCAATATAGCGTTTTTAGCACCCATTTTTAGGCACATTTGTTGATTACGCTCTGAGTGAAATACAGTCTTAAAAAGTGTGGCTGGCGATATAGTATATCGACTGTCCAGAGTCACATCAGATCTGGACCAATAAAATCTCTGATACAATATTCCATGCTCTAGTTCTAGTTCTTGCTTCACACGGCGCTTATTAACCCTATGGTGCTAGTGAGTAACTGATGCATGGTAATAGTGATGGTTGTGGTGGGGGTCCCTTTGCAAAACTTTGTGTCAAAATAGAAATGAATTAGTTCCAAAAGCATATCTCAACGGCGATAAGTTCAGGACTGGAAAAAATATCAACAGTGCTGCTATTAGATGTGACAACTGTTAACTTTTCGACAACAGGTATCATCATTGATCTCTTTGTGGTATTCCATCCAATTGATGAAAGTTAGATGGGGTGACCATGTCACTGAGCCATTTTATGGGACTAATGGTGTCAAACAGGGGGGAATTTTAGGGGTACGCATGGATCTATAAAATATGGCCCGATTCGAGTTTTATTTTTTAACAGAAAACTATGAATTGCATATAATTATTTAAGACCCCTATCTGAATCGTATATCAATATTTAACAGCCATGGCGAGTCACAGATCAGTTTTTAACAGAAATTGTCTAGTTGCATATCAATCTTTAACAGCCATGGTCTAGTTGCAGATCAACTGCAAGCCACGGATCATCGTAGTTTTATAGGTGGGCTGGCTCACGAATCAGCAGTTAACCGGGACACCAAATCGCTAATCGCTCTTTAGTGAGGAGTGCAGATCATGACTCACCAGATAAGAATGTGCTCGGTTCGCTAGATCAATTTGCGAAAATGGCCAGTTGGCGCAATTCAGTTGATTCGATTTTAATCCATGTGTACCCCTAATTTTATCACCTGCAATTTTTATTTTCTATATGGATGACCTTAGTGTGAATCTGTCAAAGCTGGATCTTGGGGCCAGAGTGTCTGGAAATGTATTGAACCATCTAGGGTATGCTTTTGCACATATACAGCCCAGACTAATTCTGCTTTCAGGCTGCATACTTTCAAGTGTTGCATGGGAAATAGCATTAGGTTTTCAGAAAATTCGAGGGGCTCATAATAAGCTATATATAATAAGTCATCCACCATCAGGCGCTGTTGTCATCTGATGTCAGAACAATCTCTTGGGAACCACTTTGACCATTTCAAGAATCAGCTTTTGAGTGGTGTGTGTCTTTAATTAGATGAATATTTGATGTGAGGGGCTCAGTTTTTAATATTTTGAATCCACTTTAATAGTTTGTGGTCAAATTAAAAGTCAAACTTAGCAGAAATTTGATGCAAATTGGAATTCCTACCCTCGGCAATTTAAATGGTGGATTGTTTACAATGTCAAGGACGCATGTTCTATAGTTAAAATTAGTTTTCCGACCATAATGCAACATTTTATTTGTAGTCAAAAATTATTTCACTTGAATACATTATATGTCGCAACCTGTATTTCGAGTCCTTCCTATTAGCTCTTAAAACTACGCTAATACTCCTTTTGCTTTTGTCTTTTGCCAAGCACAATACTGGAAATACCACATAGAAAAATTATGTTGAGAAAATTGCAGGGGTCAATCTGCTGTAAACTTACCTTAGAAGTTTCAATGGGCATATTTGCACATTGTGTACGTTATGTGTTCTGCGTACATTGGATGGGGCTTATATTGGGGCTTGTAGTGATGTACCGCAGCTGGATCCGGGAGCTAGATAGCGTCTTAGGTCCCATCTTGTTTGTAATGCAAATTACTGTTGTTTGCAATTGGATGGTCTACATTCAGAAATTAATTCACACACAGTTTAATGTTAAAAACAGCATTACACTGTATCAGCCAATGGGCAAATATTGCATGGCATCTTAGCCTCTATACAAAAAAATGTCATGTTAGGAAAGTAATTTAAGGCCGAAAAATAAGTTAATTTCCAATTGTAACATACGGTATTATCAATTTTACATATGTATACAGTGCTCCCTCTGTTTTAAGACCACCCAGTGGATTATGGAAATGTAGTCTTATATTTCATCTGGCGATAAAAATAAAGGTTCAACAGCTCACAAAGGTTGTCTTTGGGACCAAATTAAACTGTCTTATAATCAAGGTTGTCTTAAAATTATTAAGGGTTGTGAGGGAGCACTGTATATGCAATAAAGGGCCTTCACCAAGAGCCAGAATTGTAAACTGTACAGAACTGTAGATATATCGATGTACATTAAGCCACAAAAGCAAAATTAAAAAAAAAGAAAGAGAAAACAAACAATTAAACAAAAGACACAACAAAATAAAAACAAACACCACAGTGATGCCAGTGTTTTCAGCTTGTGTGGTAATAGTTTTTACATCTATTTATCCAATGGTGATGGAACGTTTAAACTAAACGCACTGAAAAAAAAGAGAGAGAGAGAGAGAGAGAGAGAGAGAGAGAGAGAGAGAGAGAGAGATGCTGAATGTCACTAGACATAAGACCCTGACGCTTTATTTAACTTCTTTGTTTAAGTACGTTTGTGTTCTTGCATGAAAAGTAAAAAAAGGTAGATGGTGTGATAGATGATGTCAATCATCTATTTAAGTATATGCCTATGACCGAAATATGCAGTTCCTTGTTTAGTTAGTGCGCAGATTCATTCCCTGAAGCTCCGAGCCAGCTGGATAGTCACATGATGGCCTAGTTTTGTTCGCAGGCTTTGTTGTGGTGAGCGCTCTCGCAAAAATATAGAAATCAAACGCGGCTTACCTGGATTTCATTGACGTCATTCTGTAAACAACGATGGCGGACACAAACAGTGCTGATCAACTGGCTTCGTTATCTTTATCCGATTCAGACAATTATTTTGACAAGATTCGCAAGAAAAATATAGCAGCAGATGGGGAAAAGCTATTGGAATGTTTTCGGAAGTATGACAAAAATAGGTAAGACTAGGCTGGTGTATTCTTCATTTGTGTTTGGCCATTCTATGCTGAGACTTGAGATGAGTGACTTCTGTGTTTGCAGTTTGTCATCACCTGTCAGATCAATATGTCCCCGATATCAGTGTTACTTCACCATCACAAACCTGTGAGATGATGTCAGGCACTATATACTATTACTACTACTACTAATGTAAAATTACTGTGCTGCTACCAACACTCTACTATACCAGCACTCCGCAAAAAGTTGAGTGCCTAATAGGCTATGGACCTTGGTATTTGAAACTCAGCCTTTTATCGCTGGTTGTGTGATTAACTTAGTCAGGCAGTATCTCTATTTTCCAACCCTTTATTTTAAGACCACCTTAATTATCAGACCACCTATTTTGGTCCCAAAATGCATTTCTGTGTGCTAGCTACTGAACCTAAAATATAATGTAAGACTTACCTGCAATATAAGACCACATTTTCATGGTTCCATGGGTGGTTCTAGAATAGAGGGACTACTGTATGGTATACTTTATAGTGAGCACACATGCACAATGATCAGTGGTGAGCCTGAGCAAATATTGTCAGATACTGATTATTGGTGGCTGTCACCATGCAGTCATTTGTGTACGCTATGGTCTGCTCCTGAGGTCTTCTTCCTGGCAAAATGCATGCTGAGTAGTGAGAACAGTAGCCTAAAAAATCGGCTGTGATCATTTTCAACTGAGCTATTTCACTAGAGTCTAGAGAAAAATGTTAGTAAATATTAGTGGTGGGAATCGGCTGCAATTTCACAATCGATTATCAGATTTCTGATGAAGGTCACTATCAATCGATCATTGATTAATAATTGGATGATTTTTTTCTAAGAAACCCCCACAAGTTAATAACTGTCCTGGATAAGAAATGTTGCCAGTGTTACTTGAATACATGTATATATCACATTTATCCTTATTTAAACATGTTAAAAGTATTTAAAGCTAGGTTTTGGAAGAAAAGTGGTAACAATTGGCTGTGGTAACATGTTCCACATAAATTGCAAAATTATACCTTTTGTTCATAAAATCCATAATCGATAGTAAGGCTTGCTATCGATTATCAGCTCAGGGGAGTCTTGCCAACTGATCATCGGCTATAATCGATAATCGGCCAACCACTAGTAAATATGCAGCCTGAAATATGTATGCTTTCAGGTCAAATATCATGAATATTGTGAAGAAAACACTGCGTTGGGCTGGCGTTTTATGAAAACCTGTATTCTTCAGGGCTAATTTTTAAATTCAGCTGCTCTCATTTTCCACTGAGTTATCACTGGTTACGGAGGTTTAATCACAGCTTGAACTCAAAACCATGGTCTAACCTACTACTACCAGATTTTAAAAGTTTAAACCTGGGGTTTAACCCTGGGTTTAAACCTCATCAGTCTAGAATGGGAGGGCAGGTTGAACCTTCATAACTCAGAGAAGATTACTGCAGCAGTAGTGTACGGTTTTACCAGTTTCTAAAGTCTCTGTAACCATGATTATAAGCCATTCACACTGATTCAGCCATTGAGTATCTGGTCAAATGCTTGGGTCAGTTGGTAAAATGACATATCTCCATCACACATTTTCAAAACCCATTACAGACTAATGCAAAAGTCTGTCATTACATATATCATCTGTGTTTATCATGTTTATAGGCTATAAAAATCTCCTGTCTTCCTCAGCTATAAATTATAACTGAGGAAGACAGGAGATGTTGATACTTTATGATTTGTGAAATTTGAGTTGTACTTAAGACATTTAAAAGTATGAATAAATATGTATTGTTCTTTATGTGTTTGTTCATAAAATAAGTTTAGCTCAATGCGATGTTTCCTTCTCTATGTTTGATCAGCGGAATGGATTTTTTGGGCAATTTTTACTCAACAACATCCATCACTTTAGTACTTATCAGTGTTCCTGAAAAAAAGACTGCAGCTGAAATTTTTCTACTACAAATAGTACATGTAGCATGTGTACCAGGTGGTACTGAACATGCTGAAGTTACTAAAGTTCATCCATATGTTGCTTTCTGCAAAATAGCAGCTTAGTCTGATGTTTCCTACATCATGTTCACTATTCATGTTCCACTAAATATGCTAAACAGGTCACTGAAACACCAGAATATTGGCAGAAAAAAGAAAGTGAAAAAGAATTTGTATCTTTTTATGTCAAGGTTGTAGCAAATTTGGGAGCAAAACCAGCTGGTTAACAAATGGTTAAACCCAACCCAATTTTATGGCGGATATTGGTTGAAGAAAGTACCGTAGTAAAACATTCTTTTGAATGTTCTTTTGCAACATACACAACATACGCTATGTATGCTAAAAAAAGCTTTGTATGCAGCATCATACAGTGGTCCCTGCGATTTAAGACCGCCCATTCAGCCAGCAAAATACGGTTTTGAATTGAAGGTGGTCTTAAAATAGAGGGATATTTATACTGAAAATATATAAGTGGTGTCACTGATATCCGGTCTTAAAATGCATAGAATTGTTAAATAGAGGGGTCTTAAATCGCAGGGACCACTGTATTGGCATGTATATTTGTTGATCGAACTTTAACATGTTTAACAAGCTAAGTTCTTGAATAGCTAATCATTTTGTGTTGACATACACTGGTCATCCTAGACATGCTGCATGTGCTGTGGAGGAGCTGCAGTTGACTTCACCATGCATTCACTAATCATGCTAATCATGCTAATATATAAAGGTGTAACTCATGTAAACTTGAACATGTAGAACATGTGGAAATCTCAACTTTTGTTGCAGTGTTTGGTGGGTACATGTAAATAGTATGATTAAAACTCAAGTTCGGTGTAGCCTGGATCATACATTGTTCCTGGATCATACATTGTTAAAATATTCATTTACTATACTAAATCTTACTGGATTACCCATGTTACCTGAAAGTGATTTTTTGCACACGTTTAGCATGTTTTTTGGAGATGACGTAAAATAATCAGTCCAGTCATTAACCTGATTTACTTTTAAGAAATCTGATTCTAAATTGACAGCTGACATTAATAGCGAAATACTTGCACACTGTACTTCAGTCCTTTGTGGTCCGAAATACTTAGAACTGTATTTATAAACATGGTAAAGGCAAGGTGATTTTGGGTGTTGTATTGGATGTTCTACATACAACTGGCTAAAGTAGTTGATAGAGCATCTGGAGAAGAACATGCTGTTTGATCCTCTTCATTCAGCTTATCGCCAAGGGCACAGTACAGAAACAGCACTTCTAAGAGTGTAAGAGTGACATTGACATGGCCCTGGATCGAGGAGAGGGCACGCTGCTGCTATTGCTCGATCTCTCTGCAGCGTGCCCTCTCCTCGATCCAGGGCCATGTCAATGTCACTCTTACACTCTTAGAAGTGCTGTTTCTGTACTGTGCCCTTGGCGATAAGCTGAATGAAGAGGAT
>JAAUYG010125381.1_pt1 | contig 14798 bp, 13 predicted proteins | sample 7278091 | NCBI WGS metagenome assembly JAAUYG01 (sample SAMN14350201, study PRJNA611818) | marine sediment metagenome | isolation source: surface marine sediment (0.6m) | place: French Polynesia: Moorea | collected 2018-08 | reverse complement strand
GCGGTACATGGGCTACGAGACAATACATATCACGAGACTACCAATGAAATACCAAATATAATTTCACATGTCATGACTTGGTTTCATAAACATGTAGATAAGTCATTCAAACTCAAGTGTGCCGCTGCTGCTTCAGAAAATGCTCAAATTTTTGGGTAGAATTCAAATTCCAGCCAGTTAGTACAGTTATCATAATGTTTCAAGTTGCCGAAAAAGAAAGCCTGCGAAAAGATTGCTTTCTAACTGGTTCCATATACTAGCTGTGAACCCTACAAAGTAAAAGATATATGTTAAATTTATGTATTCTATGTGAAATACACTCTAACATTACATAGAAGTAATGTATATGACAGACAAATGCTTAGTGATTTGTTTCAAAATTTTATCCACGAGATCTCGCGAGACTGCTTTCCTGTACAATATATTGTCTCATGGACTCTAGTCTCGCGATACCACGGAACACGAGACATCGTTTACACCCCTACCTGTAAATATTTGTACTTTAACAGTAACTTTTATACTTTATAATTTACACTTATTGGGAGTATGGAGCTAATACAGTGTTTATTATTCACCTTATTTTCAGGTTGACCTGAAAAGCAGTACACGACCTAAGAACCAGCTATGACATCAGTTGCACCTGTTTCCAGTGATGGCGGCAGTGCCAAAAAGGACACGACTGTGGCAGAACTGCAGGTCCCTCAAACCTATGGTACTAAAATTGACAACATTAATTAGGAGATACTCTACTAGTGAAAAACGTTTCTGCATATCCTAAGCTGTACTATATCATGTACAGATGAGGTGAAGTAAGAAGAGATCCATTTCGCAAGTTTGATACATATTTTAAACAATTTTTTTAAAAAACGCAAGTTTTTTCTTAAAGTATCAGTTAAGATGCCTGCATGCTGACACAGCATCATATCACTCATATCACTCCAAAAGATATGCTTCACTTGATGATGATCCGGAACTTTTTGCACTTTAAGCTGCTGATGATATCTTCTTGACCTCATGGTAGTACTCGGGTATGCATGCATATAATTTCTCACAGTGGGCTATTGTATCATTAAAGAATAAAGAACATATATATATATATTCTTCTGAAGATTATAATCTTATAAATATAAGATCCCGGACCATTGTTAGACTACATGTACATGTATAAGACATTAACAGAATAAAGATAACATATCTCTATTTTATTGAGTTATTAGTACATGTACATGTTTTTGTACCTTAACATTTAATTTTATGCACAAATAATGCACTCTCTGTTGAATAATTTTTTTGTAAATATATATTTACTTTTTCTTTTTATTTAGCTGACAAGGCACGCCTGAGTGTGGATCTTGGTGCTTTAGAGCATCAGATGACTTCCATGCAGGAGGCTGTAACTGATAAACCAGCACCAACCCAAACAGAAAGCCAGAAGCCCTTCAAGGAAAGGTTCAAAGAATTCCTTGATCATATCCTTCAGGCTTATGTAAATAACAAGTCTTGCCAGCGTATGTTCCGTAGCTGCCAGTCCATTCAGATCGAACAGAATCGGCAGCGGAATGTGAACCGTCACATCATTCATCCATTTAGTATATTCAGGTAAAAGATAGATAAATGTTTAAAAAACGAGTAACGAAACAAGTTGTAACTGGGTTGAAAAAAAATAATTTCTTATATTGATGGAAAGTAACTAACTTTTTTCTGCACACAACCAGTGATATTTTTTCCTAAGTGAAAATCTAGTTATAAATCTGTTATCTAAATAGACATTTTGGCTCTTTTAAGTGACCTTTTAATATAGTATGAAATAAATATTTCAAAAATAAGACCTGATTTTAATTTAGACCATGTAAAGTGCTACAGATTTTGTTTGTAACCATAGTCATATATATTGAATACATGGAATTTTACCTTTAACAGTGATTTGATCTTGTATAGATGTTTGTGAAGTTTTCAGGGATCGTGACTCAACATGGTCATGAATAAAGAAGCAAAATATATAAGTGTAAATTCTCATCAAGCCATGTTCATGAGGATGCTTAACAAAGCGCTGCGAAACGTATGTATGATAGCGCTAATATAAATCAATAAATAAAAATAATAATAATAATAATGGGGATTAATATTCATGCTAACAGCTCCGGTCTCATTAGTTCTATAGGTACATGGGTTCCCTGGTATTTATTTTTGTAATATAAAGACGGTTGCGAAATTAGCCAAATAAATCCCCCTCAAACATGAATGAATTTACAGTATATAGTACATACAGTATAGTACATGATGTATGTAGTTCCAATGCAAAGCAATAGAAAGAAAGTTCAGTACATGTAGCATTTTATGAATATTCAAAACTCAGAACTAAACAGATTGAATTTGTGGATGCGACTTGCCAGCCATATACATTAACATTCTGTGACTGTTTGTTTCTGAAGACCTGAACAAAGAAAACCAGAGTTTTTTTGCTGGTTCTGAAACAACTACCGGTACATGTACAGTTTCAGTACAGAAGTTAAAATTTTAATGGCAAAAAGAAAAAATGAACAGCTTTTCTGATATAAAACTAGTACATGTAGTTACCGGTTAACAGGGCTCTATGTTCCTCTAAATAATTGGTGACCCTTTTGGGCCAGCTGAATAAAATTTTAGTGGCCCGAAGCAAATAATAGGTGGCCCAACAATGTACGTATTATTCGCAATTAGCAATGTACGTATTATTCGTTTGCAATACAGACGTTTGTGGTGGCCCCATCGGGCCACCTGCTATCATTTCTAATGGCCCACCTACAAGTTTGTGTTGCCCCGGGCCATTGGCTTTGTCAAGCCCTGAGGTATCTGTCAGCAACAATTTATACATTTGCACCTCTGCCTTAATTTTTTACAGATGGTACTGGGACCTTATTATGGTTGTCACATTGATTGTTACTCTTCTGCTACTGCCGGTAGAAATCGCATTCTTCTCATCCGAGGCTGAAACCAGAGACTGGATGGTTATCAACATCATTATAGACGTCATCTTTCTCATTGATATCATGTTCAATTTCCGTACAGGCTTCATCCACGCCGAGGGAGTAAGTGTACATAGTTGCAAAGCTGAGTTACATGTGCATAATAATAATAATATGCAGTTCTTATATAGCGCTTTTCCTGGCCGAAGCTAGCTCAAAGCACTTTACATATTATCATCCCTGGCAGACCTGTTCAATCCGTCACTTGCTCAACTCCCCGGGGAGTATACACCCGCTCACACGCTTCAAGGCGCCACGGGTAATTTTTGTAAAATTGCCATCTCATTTTATAGCCAGGTACTCATTTACGGCTGAGTGAACCGAGGCACCATTGTCGCCACCCGCAGCCCACACGGGACGGTTTTGATGAGCCGACTGGTGTTTGGCGGGACTCGAACCCACGATCTTGTGGTTGGGAGTCCGACGCGCTAACCATTCGGCCATCGCAACCCGACTTTGCTTCACTGCTTTGGTGAAGGAAGCTTAAATGTGCATGAATTTGCCAACATGATCATTCTACAAGACTTCTACAGGGTATCGTGTTTCAGTTTAATGGTTACTAGAACTAATAATGAAATGATAATACTCAGCACCATATTCAATGAAGCAAACAGTTTACATTAATATCATTGTGCTAAAAGAATTATTCTTTGAAAGGCGCAACTATATGTGTGTGTTTGAATATGTTAAGAGTTTAAGGATTTTAAGGTTATATGTGTGTGTGTTTGAATGTTAAGATTTTAAGGTTACTAATGGCTTGTAACAAGCATATGTATTTGCACATAGTCCCACAATGTTGGTTCCAACAGTTTTTACACACGGCGACCTGTTACCTAACCCATGCTAGGTCAGAAGGTATAAAAACCTTCAGAAGGTATGAAAATCTTCTGACCTAGCATAAAAACCTCCTGACCGTAAATGACGCCTTTGCTTGACGAGAACGAACAACCTTTAAAATGCACGCATGAAGTTCACGACAACAACTCCTATTGGGCCAGGTCAATCAAATCATCAGGTTCTATGGAATAACCTGAATCCCCCCAATGGCTACCAAAGTGAATGTAGTACTCATAACTTTTGGATAAACTTGGTTCAAACTTGTGCGAGGAGTAGGGTTTTGAAAATTTAGCATCGGAAATTTTGCAAAGTAGCAGTACACCGAATGACCACCAACTGATCTCAGCCATCTAGCATGAAAGCGTCGCTACATACAACTGCATACATGTATAACATGCGTATACATGTAAGTCACAGTCCCAGATTTTAATCCATTTCACTCTACGATTAGCCGTTCGCAACATCATGAATATGTTCCACATGTTTTGATGCCCGTTGCAAGTCATTTCGATCAAATCTTCTTCCCGTGGACTGCCAGGATATTATAGACAGGTATGTAACATCCTTGCTATCAGTTACCCAAAGCCAACGCTCTAATGTAACGGTCTTGTCTGGATGTTCTGATCCGGCCTCGACCATGTGCTGGGCACGGTAAATGCACCTATCTCTTGGTAATGAATCCACTTTCCGGCAACCGTACTATGTGAAACTCCGAGACGCCCAGCCACCTGGCATTGCAAGGCTACATCCTCCAAGTGGCCCTGGCGACTGCAAAATGGGCAAAATGCAACCCCACATAGCCCACAGTGTGGACAAAATCTACAGAAATTGGTGACAAATCGTCATGATCGTCATTTTAGAAGAAACAAAGGAATGAACCCCATTTCGGATACTACACTTTCAAAGGAGGATGTTTGTGTGTACAGACACCATATATCTCCAGGAGAATACAATGAGTGGAAGATGCCTCTGTAAAGTCTGTAACTATTAACACTGGAAAACATTTGTATGAAAATAGTCATATTTTCTCACTGAGTGCAGCCCAAAATCTTGTTCTCATAATTTTTGTGACCTGTAGCCGTGTCAAGACACCGTTCAAAGTGCCATATTCTTTTTACAATTGGTGGCACCGAGAAATTAAGTAGAAAGTATCGCCCATCAGAATATCTATAATATTATGAAGGTTGTGTGAATTGAAAACTAGTAGGAGTAGCATTTTCAAAGTTATTAAGTCCCATATGGCACGCTGCTTAAGAAAAAAGCAGTGTGCCATAAAATTTGTTCCAATTGGTACATCGCCAATAATTTAACACCCCGTATTCCCCCACTACTAGACTATATCGTTTAGTTGAAAATGGTTGAAAACTGCGGAGAGTGGAACCTTTTGCACATACAGAGTCCCAGCTAATAAGACAAATTAAGAAAAATAATGCAATTTTAACTAAAACTTTTTGAGAAGCAAACCAAATAGTTTAAAGAAAAATGCTTCCATAAAATTTTATGCCAGATGCGCGTCGGGGGGCATGACATTTCCATAAAATGTCTTTCCATAAAATTTGGCATTAATTCATTTTCTGAAAACAATACACCTTTTATGGACGGACGAACATGAACGGAAACCTACACAACAGTGTATCTCCTGACACACAGAATCCGACCTAAAATCAGTTTATCATGCTAGCAAATGAATTTCTGATATCAAAATATGGTTCTTAATTGGGTACCAACGTGGAAGTTAACGCTGTGTTTTGTATTGAAGTTAACACTATTATTGTATTCGTTCCAACTTTGAAAATGCATTTCTGGTATTGAAAATGAATTTCTTATTATCAGAAAATTAATTTCAAATAGTTATATGTTTAATGTTGGTATGAATTTTAGTTAAATTAACGAATTTTCAGGAGTAACCAGCCTTAGGTGGTTCCCATTCGCAAATCAGGAACCTGACTCCCTCGCCAGCTTTGCGACGCGCGTCGGGGAGCATGACGTCACGGAGTGTCTTCAGGTAATACGTCATAACATACAGCAAGGCTTGGAAAGCGTAGACTATAATTTTGATTACTGTGAAAGTCACAGAAACTAAATAAAAATTTCACACCTGAAATATCTTGCTAATAAACTAAAACTTTAGCGTGTGACAATGGTTCAAAGATCACTTACCCGCGTACATTAACGAAGGCTGGGTGGCAGTTGGTCTAATTTACCGATGTGTATGATTATTAGAATTCTCTTTTCACGATCCCGAAAGGTGACTTTAATGGAAAAATGCCTGCCGCACACTCTCAGAAACTTCCATTCTGGCGAGATGCGCTTATTGATAGTTCGTGCACCAAATTAATTGCCATTGACTACAACTTATACAGATAACACTAATGGTAAAAGATACATTAACTAAAAAAATGTGTCATCTTATGGTCTCTTATTGTTTGTTTATACATTATTTATCCCCAGCTTTGTGAGTGGGATCCCAACTGTCTCTCTGTGCTCTACGACATTGGCCTCGCAACCAATCAACGGTGCATGACATCGACCAGAAGCCGCCATGTTGGGGGCCTATCCATTATCACGGATACAGCGTACAACGCGATGTACTGGGAAAAGTATATCCCAGGTATCAATTCCACTCTTAGGTGACACATAACGGAATGTATTAATATATGCGTACTTTTCCACCTTGTTCTGACATTTATAGTTCGCGGGTTTTTCAATTGTTCATTAGCCTAGTGATCCAGACGTCTGCTCGCAATGCTGAAGGCTGGTGTTTACTCCTCAACCATATCACACCAAGGACGTAACAATAAGGAAACTCATTTTGCTGATTGTTGATCTTTCAAATCAAAGTCCAAACGTAAAGCACGATTCACTCGCTCTTTTATGACAGTTAGATGGCATGGGAAACTTAATGTGAAATTGATGAGTTAATCGTTGGTCTCACCCATCGCTATCGCTGTGTGTTGTCAGAGTGCATCAAAGTAAATTAAATGTATATCAAAGTAAATTATATGTATATCAAAATAAATAAAATGCATATTGGGAGAACTATATGTTTTCCTTACTAGTACCGTAACATACTTGTTTTTGGCCAGATCCATCATCATTTATTTTCCCATAAGTGGACTGTTAAACACGACTAACATGACCTTCATTGTGATCAGGATTGCAAAACGTTTACTTCCATAAACGGTGGTGACTCACAAACAATAGTGATGTTAGGTATGACGCCGTTTTCTGTAACTACTGACTCCCAGAACAATAGTGTAATGTTAGGCATGACGCCGTTTTCTGTTAGTATTGACTCTCAAAACAATAGTGATGTAAGGTATGACGCCGTTTTCTGTTACTATTGACTCCCAAAACAATAGTGTAATGTTAGGTATGACGCCGTTTTCTGTTACTGTCTTTGCTCAATGCTACGTGCAAAATGCTACAATTTGCAGAGAAATTAAGAGTTTGCAATTATATTATATTGTTTTCTTTGAAGGAACTTGTGATGATCCTCTCATAGCTTCTGGGTTGCATGAATATGAAATGACGGTTTCTGGAGAAGCCGCAGCATGGCCTGGATCAGCGGTGTCATATTCAATTCAACCTGATGGAATCAACAACTGGGCATGGAGCTCTAATGCAGAATCGACACCCTGGATACAGGTTTGAAAAAATATGAAAAAAATATAATATTTACTATCCACCTGTCTAATGCAACTTGCTGTTTGTTCCCATGGGTAATTTTAGTTCAGCTAGTAGCCCAGCTGGGCTGGTGAAATGTTTTTTTTTTTTTTTCAATCGCCTGCCAGTTTGCTTGCTGTCCATATGTGGTTGAAATTTTCTCCGTTGCTGGTTGTTAGATTCCTTTCTAATTCTGGTCAATGCGTCAAGAAAATTTTCTGTTAATTTTGAGAATTTTCGTTCTCGTTAACAAGGGGGCCAATCTAGTGAAAATGTCCATGCTTAATTTTCAAACATTTCTGATTTTTTTTGTCCGTGGTCCGCACAACAGTATTGCTTGAAATGTTTAAAATTTGCAAATTTAATTTTTAACGCTTTTGTTATTTTTCTTAACACGGAACCCCGTGAAGTGTAAAAACTCCTTCAAATGGCTTTCAAATTATTCCAAAACTTCTCCTGCAATTTCTTCTCCATCGTCTGACTGAAGTAGCTTTTCGTTTTTGAGACTTTAAGGTACCAATTTTTATTGATTTTTTTTTGCCAAATTTTCAAATTCATCTTTCTGGTATATAGGTAAATCAAAGGTTAATTAAATGAACTATCGTAGAGTGAAATGGACAGAAATTTCTACTTTGGCGTACTTGTATGTACATGTGTGGAGTATTTTTGAACTTGTGTGCAAGATCATAATACAGCATTAGCTCATGCCTATTTTCTTTCAGTTTATTTTTGCAAAGAAGGTCTTCATTCGACGTCTTACCGTCGGATACAGCAGGCATCCGTCCACCACGTCTTATGTTACAGCGTTCAAAGTGGCTTTAACATCAGATGGTGCAAATTGGGAATATCAGACAAAACCATCATCTGGAACAGACGTAAGTGACAAAATTCTTGATATTCATCCAATATGGCACCGAAGAAAAATCTTCCTTGTCCCACAGTAATTTAAACCTGGACTTGAGTGTTACTGCTGAGCACTCGCGAGTTAAGTGGTTGAGTGTAAACTTGGTCAAACTAACTATCCGTCTATGGGCACTAGCCTCGAGCGCACGAGAGCGGGGTGTGCTGGTATCTCTAAGAATTCCAGGGGATCTAGAAGTGCAGTACTCAGTCTCGGAAATAGCCAGAGCTGGAACTGGTATGTAGAAAGACAAGAGGCCCATACACTAACGCACTGCTTGATATTTTCTGCTTCAGTAGATATCACCATTGAACCATTAACATCAGACATTTTGTAAAGTGGTGGTACAGTGTATTAAACTTAAATTGTTCCATGTGTTTCACATGAGTAGGTGTTTGAAGGACTTTTATCTTGGACGCATATGACGTATCACGAGTTGTCATCCATTACTCCTATCCACGGCCTGCGTTTCCATGTTGAGACGTTTACCTTGCATCCAAGTGTCAAGTTGGAGATGTGGGGATGTGTTGAACCGGGTAAGTTCCGATCGCTTATGAATCATTCAATTTGGCCTTAAAATAAACAAGTAATCTTATAACGTATGCAAATAAATTAAGGGATCAGTCAGTGATACTAAACATAGAAGATGTATAACTAATTATTATATATCCTGATAAGTCCATATTTCACCATTATAGATCACTGCTCAGTTAATTTTAACTACTTGATGTAACTAGGCAATAATCCGACCCAGCATTCATAGTATTATCCCATGACAGTATCACAGACTCACTTGTGGAAAGTATGGCCATTTCGAGATACTATGCAATAACACAGAGACATGCAAGTGACCAAACGTATTAACAAACTGGTGTTTTGACTTAGAAAACAGAAACAATCGGATACCTTGCTAACACGGGATCTTTTCTCGTAACAGTCAAAAGCAACATTATGTATCCCAGATGTAGTGGCAAGTAAATTCTAAGAGGGTTCTCGCTCGAACCGGTTCAAGAATTCATTAGTGTGGCTTCACCTCTGGCATAGAGAGATCATGTGTCAGTGAGTCGTCCATATGAAAATTAATTCAGGAACTCGTTCAATAATCTCTAAGAAGTGAGGACCTGATCCAACATTTCCGTCCTAATAGGCCACTGGACGGACACAACTTTTGGCGCCCATTGCTCCACTTTGGTGTGGTATACCTTGCACTCCAGGGTATACCCCAGTCCAGTGGAGCAACGGGCGGATATATAGGTGTGTATTATCCATCATGTACGGACACAAACCGCCAGTTGCCAAGGCGACCAGCTGTCATCGTGCTACATGTACATCACAATTAGCCTTTTCCGTCAAGCCCTTTCCGCTTGGGCGGACGGTTTCAATCCGTCACAAGTCACATTTTCAAGTCACAGTTTCTGTGGCCTGGGGTACCCAGGTGCCAATGGGCTGAAAATGAACAAGTGCTATAATTCAAAAACAAACTATGTAGCATCAAGTTACTTTACAAACCACTAGGCGGAAGATGTGTAAGTTGAACTCTTTTTGGGTTCCAGTGTTTGTGGATTGCTATGGTGACGACCACCCGTCTGTAGTTCTCCCTGGGGTAAGTGATGAAGTTGCTCTACAATGCAGTCAAGATTGGACTGCCATTCTCTTTGCTGTGGGCGGAAACTTTGATCGAACATTCGCCGAATATGAAAGCGGATTTGGGTCATTTGAAGATGGAAACTACTGGTTAGGCAACCGGGCCATGAACTTCATAACCTCTGGGCGTGCTTACAACCTGCGTGTTGATCTATGGAGCTCAGACGGTACTTACACGTATGCAGAATTTGAGAGACTTTGGATATATGATTTAGCTCACGCTTATAAAATCCACTTGGGGGAGTTCCTGGGGGGAACCGCTGCTGAAGGGGCTCTGAATTCTGAGGCGACTTTCCATGCAAAAGATCGGGACAACCTGGAAGGGTGTGCGGGCGAACTAGGTGGCGGTTGGTGGTATGGGAATCGGACGGTATCAGACTGCACGAAGACCACGCTCACTGGCAATGTTATACACTGGGGGAATGACGAGATGTTGGCGTCAAATACCAACAGGTCTTTGTTGCAGGCTACGATGAGGATTAGACCTGATCCTGGATTGTCTACAAGTATGCGAAATTTACAAATTCTTTTCTACTCTTTACAGCGGTGTAGATGATACTTGGATTTATTAGAAAATATTAAAAGAAGTAATGGCTATAAATTAACTTTATCACACTTCCTGCCATTTTCTAATTTTCCATCGTTCTTGTACGTTCCATTGGCTTAGTAGATCTAAAATCATATTGAAGACTATTTATTGCCATCAGTACACCCCTGTGTTTGAGATGTTTCTGTGAGACCACGATAATCTTCTATTCTGTCCAAACATCCCCAGTAAACGTGGCCGTGGGGAAGCCAGCCTGGCAATCCACTACCCAGTCACCAGACACTGCAGCAGCCAAAGCCACTGACGGGGATGTAACTCCAGACCTGACACGGGGATCCTGTGCTGCCACCCTGGATGGCGAAAATGGGGGCTCCTGGCTGGTAGTTGATTTGAAGAGAGAATACACAGTCAGAGAAATAGCTGTAGTGAACAGGGGTGACATACTGGGTGAGTTAAATCAGTTCAAGGAAATTGTGTCTCCTGCTGTACAACGTTTCAATAATCTCATTTATAAATTACTAATTGATTGAGTCATATATTAAGTGTTGTTTTATATATTTGAAGTATTTTGATGTGCATTTTTTCGTAATTTTCTTTCTGCTTTAGCACTTACATACATGCATGAAAATATGTGAAAACATTCTTTGTGTTTGTAGCATTTGGTATCTCTGAAAAACAGGCGTACATGTACCCTACCTTCTACTTGTATAGGTCAAACACTTTTTCAGTGTCACAAAAAATAAGGTTCAGTTATAAACCTGTACATGTAATTTTAGGTAGGAGTAAATGTAACATATCTGATATTTTATGCCAAACTCGTGGCCCCTGGGCTAATCATGCAATTCTTATACAGCTGGGTCGGGGCAATTAATGTCTGTGTATCGGCACTATGTGCTTCCAAAACTAAATATCAAATTTAATTTTAGGTGAGTACCTTCATGATTTTGATATTTACCTGGGGACAAGCCCTCCCATTTCTGAAACCGGACTGAACACCGCTGGCTATATATTGTGTCACCACTACGCTGGCGTCGTTGGGGCTGGAGAAAGAGTTCTCATGGGGTGTTCAGACCCTGCATCTGCTAGATATGTCTCTATACAGAAGCCAGATACAACTGCTTTACAACTGTGTGAAGTCCAGGTGTACACAGACTTAGGTAAATTTGTTTTTAATTTAATAGTATCAACAAGTGTGAAAATGTTTTTAAAATGCTTAACAACATAGGGAAAACCTCATACTACTCTTGAGTTCAAGAAATACATAGGCTCCACACGTGAAATTAACAACTGAAAATCATGGAAAGTGGGTTTCAAGGTGATGAATGTACTTAGGTTACTTCCTGAGCGTTTAAAAACCTCTTATGGACAAGCACTTTATTGTAGAATTCAGGAAATTGTTCCAAACAAGCTATAGTTGCAATATAATAATTATTTCTCATAGTTTAATGCATGGCTGATTCTCGCATATTCACTGGCCCTACAAGTGTAAGGATTTCATGGTTTATGGAAGATGTCCGGAGTCACAATAGCCTTCTGAACAAGACACGCTTGTGTCCATTCGCATCGGCTTCACAAGTGCGAATGGATTCTGCGCCTTTTTTGCCAAGCAATTAATGTCAAAAGCTGATTTAAAAATTTGGAAAGACAGATCGATGATTGACAATTTGATTAGTAACTTCTTTTCTGGACTATTTAGGAAATAGCCCCTGTGCTGTGGCCACAGTAAGACACTATCAGTCAGTCGTTAATTGTGGTCCATATCTACTTTAGACCAGGATTGGCTTTTATCTATAACAGCGCATTCATCAGCATACAGCCACTAAATGTTGCTACAAGTACATGTGAAGTCTGGTGTTATAAAAAGTTATGTCATGTTCAGTCAATGTTCAAGCATCATTCCCCAAGTCGCTCAAAATCCGCTAAACATACTTATCTGGAAATCTAATAGGCTAAAGTTTAATGTGACTGTCATTATATTCCGGCTAAACTTAATGATTGTAGACTGGCATTACAGTTAACAGAAATGAACTACTTGACCACAGTGTTACCATACAGCAATATTGTATTTTAGTTCCTCGAGGCTTGCATGCAAGCTGTGGATGGAACGCTGACTGTTCCACAGCTAATGCAGAGTGCACCGAGCTGCTACCCGGAAGCAGACATCTCAACTTCACCTGCCGGTGTGCCACTTATTTTGCAGAACTTGAAGAACTCTGTGTCCCTGGTAGGAATTCCTAAAACGAATATTTTCCAGTCTTAACTTTAATATCTTAAAAAATTTTAAATTCATATATAACTCATCTACCCCAAGAATAAGATGTGACAGAAATTATTGTACAGGAATGCTGATTAGGTTTGCAGACACACTATTAATTTATACTATATATTGTGCACTATACAAAATAGGCATACGTACTCATTTCTGGCTATTGAAGTAGTTGGTCGGTGTTGCTCTGGAGTCTTGACCTGTAACATCGCTTGATATATGCTTCAGGCATTTCAGCTGCACTGCCGAGCAATTCGTTACATTTAATAATGTTGATTTATAATTTTAACCTTCATCAGTTCTCATAGCACTTCCAATGAGCTGCGCTTGACTTGCCAAAGTTCAGTCACGAGACGTCTGATCTATTACAATTATGTATTTCAAATCCCCCTCAACGAGTACACAGATTGTGGCAGCATTTCACGTGTTGATCTCGATCAACGGAATGAAGGTCTGTGTTATGTGCAGTAACTATGCTCTTTTTTTTATAGAGGCTGACCTCAAGCCGATCATTCAGGTAGTCACCCCAGAGGGCAACGCCATAGTCCGTGGAGTGAGAAATTCGGCTGCACTGGAGCTAACATTGGAGATGCAACGCGGTTCCAGCTTCCCTGCCGTGGATTCCCTTAGCATCAACTACAACCTCACAGTCCTGCTGTCAGCAGACGCAGAGCCAGATCTCAGCTGCCAAGGCACATGGGAAGATTGCCATGCAATGCCAGTTGTGGCCGTCTGGACAGAGGACATCCTCCAATCCGGAATTAACACAACAATATCCCCAAACGTAACCTTCTCCGGCATGCTAGATATACTGGTGACGCCGGAGCAGTGCCATGAAGTGCAGTACATATGTGTGTTGCTGGCAGAAGGGCTCAATGCAAGTTACCTGGAGCTGAACAGTACAGACAACCTACAGTGTCAGAATATTTCACCAATCATTCTTTGCAAGCCAGGTAGTCCCAGGATTAAGAGTCGAGGGAATAAGGACTGGCCTTCGAACTCACGTCCTGCGCCATCTTAAATGCGCTCATCATTAACCTGACCGAAATTTGCATTGGGCTTAAACATTTTTAAGAAATACATGTACTTCTCAGAAGTCTTCGCATTGTAATTGGTTAAGAATTGGACTTTTTCTCAAAATAATATGTTCAAGACCTCCAGGCGCTAGCATCAATGTATCTATGACTAACAGGAATGTTCACTTATATTTTGTTTTCTCTGCTATGTGGTTAATCTTTGCTTTTCTGCCATGAAATATCTCTACCTACTGCTTGGGAAACATATAATTTATAAAATTAAAATGGTAACGGAATAGTAAGAGCTACCCAGATCTGTAAATGGAACTGTTTTTTTTGTTTTTTTCAGTGATCGATACTGCAATTTCTGGAGGAAGTTATAATGGATCGGTCCCAATTGTTCGAGGAAACCCCGCCTTTTATCCTTTCACAGCAAGCCTGTTGCATGTTTCTGGAGCCTATCCAATAGCCAGGCTTACCAGTGCCGTTTCGAGAAATTACCAGGTGTACTATCTCACGAGTAACATCTCCATATCTAACGGGACTGAAGCCCTGCTATCACCAAAATTGTTACCGGGCAGCTTGGATCTGATAGATTCTCAAATAGGACTGGAAATTGGCGAAACAAAGACTATTATGATACGGACGTCTATTGGCTTGGATAAGGAACAGTGTGAGGCTATGGTTTACATATGCCTCTTGCTGTTGGACCATGAGCATGCGTCCTATGAGGAAGGGAATATTGAAGATAATGTATTCTGTGTTGATGTGTCTGCTGTCAAGGTCTGTAGTCCAGGTATGATAGTTAAACCCCGCCAGGGGTTTATTGCGATCACTTTGTGCGTCCGTCCGTGTGTGTGTGTGTGTGTGTCTGTCTGTCTGTCTGTCTGTTAACAACATAGCTCAAAAAGTATTT
>JAAUYG010129007.1_pt1 | contig 14803 bp, 10 predicted proteins | sample 7278091 | NCBI WGS metagenome assembly JAAUYG01 (sample SAMN14350201, study PRJNA611818) | marine sediment metagenome | isolation source: surface marine sediment (0.6m) | place: French Polynesia: Moorea | collected 2018-08 | reverse complement strand
GGGACATGTGTACTTATAGAGGGGACATGTGTACTTACAGTGGGGACATGTGTACTTACTGTGGGGACATGTGTACTTACAGTGGGGACATGTGTACTTATAGAGGGGACATGTGTACTTACAGTGGGGACATGTGTACTTACTGTGGGGACATGTGTACTTACAATGGGGACATTCTTACAGTGAGGACTTACAGAGAGCACATGTGTACTTACAGTGGACATCTTTGTTTAAAGTGAGGACATGAAGTGCTAAAAGTGAGGACATACTTACAGTGAGGATATGTGTACTCCTAGTGAGGACATGTGTACTTAAAGTATAAACATCATACGATCATATAATACTGATTTCAGCTGTTGTTGTGTTATAATGTTTCAGTAAAGCCACAGAGCGTCGATCTCGCGTGATCTCGGCTCCCACCAACCTTGTCCACATCACTCATCTGGGACCAGACCAGGGGCTGCAGGCACTGCTAGACCTGCCGGTATGTGCTCATAGACAACAGAGAGTGGTAGTGGTAGCTATAGTTATTAGTAGTAACAACAGTAACAGCAGTATTCATAGCACTATTGTGGCTGTAGTAACATGAGTGATAATAGCACTAGTTGCAATTAGTAGCCTTAGCAACAGAAACAGTACCAGTAGTAGCAATAGCAGTAGTAGCAGCAGTTGTAGTGATAGTCACAGTAGCAACTGTATCACTGCAGTAGTAAGAGTGGGATTGGTAGTAGTAATAACTTAATCAGTAGTAAGAGTAGTAGAAGTAGAGGATTTTCCTACCCATAACTGGTGTTTTCAGTAGCAATACTGGACCTGACAGAGTACATGTAGCTACATCATTTATATCAATTAGTAATAATCATAGCTGTGTTACCAGGATTACTAGTAATAATAGTAACAGTCACAGTAATATATAAAATAAGCAACAGTAGTAGTAGCCTAGCAGTCAATTGTGACCTGGGGATCCCTTATCATGGTTTCCTGTCTGCCCTGTCATACTGAGATTGTGTATTGCAGCCGTCCCACCAGCCAGCGGCCGCCGCGACGACCGTGCCAGCCGCCGTGCCGGGAGGGGCGGAGGGAGGGCGGGAGGACATGAAGATGGAGAGAGTGAAGAGTATATTCCAGGGGACATTCTCTACCCCCTCCCAGGCCCAGACCCAACGGGGGGTGGACATCATTCGCCGCCCCCAACCCCCACAACAGGGACCGTCTCAAGTGAATGGTTAGTATCAGCGGTGGTAGATTATGGCAAACAGGGAGCATCTCAAAAAAAAAAAAAAGGATTTGTACTGTACAGGGATGTGTGAAATTACAAAGGGACAATCATTGGAGGTTATTTCAAATTGATATTTGGTGCAAACACAGATACAGTTGCGATATAAAAAAATCCTGTAACATATTTGTTAGACATATTAGAAAACTTGTTACCATGCTTCATGTGTGTGCTTACTGGAAACCTTTTTCAACTACTGCTAATAAAGTTCACTGCGCTTGGACCACAACAAATGTTAGGGTTAAACATTTGTTTGCCAGGGCATGTATATAGGAAAGGCCGATATCTATTTGTGTGGAGAAAATGTCCTTGAGCTGGTAAAATAAACATGTGAAAGAAGGAGTTTTATTTTGTAATAATGAACAACAGAAACATTGGGAGGGTGACATTGTTCAAGAAATCGGAATTAGGAGACACCGGGTTGTTTCTCTTCCTGGGGCAGGGGTGGGGTTCTAATCTCAGATTTTCCACACTTGTTCTCTTCTTGTTTGGTAATTGGTTTTCAGTTGTGTTTACTTTGCTGCTTACATTGGTTTGTGGTTTAGGGGTAACCGTGGTAACAGGCATGCCTGGCTGTAATTTCTCTGTCAGTATTACTGGTTAATATAATATCTTTATACCTGTGTTATTCCTTCAGTGTTTAGTATGGTATGCGCTATGAGATTATTTTGTTTGGTCGGTATGGCTGCCAGTTTGTTTTGTTGTCATAGTAACCAGTTTTGTGACTTATCGTTTGGAATAATATTCATTATCATGTTTTACGTTTGCCAAAAAAAATATATATAAACTCATCATTTATTTGTAAACCAATTTAAAAAAACAACTAAAAGTGACCGAAACGGAAAAGAGAGCGATCTTAAAAGTGTAGATGGAAATCCTGCTTCCCTTATACCAGCTCGCGTCAAACAGGTGCTAAAGCGATGGATGCAATTGCCCACACTGCGGCGCTCTTTGTCACTTCCTGAAAAAGAGTCGTTGAAAGTCTATACAGGTACACAGTGGACCGACACAGACGGTACGCGGCATTGCATTGGTTTGGGATCTTGGTCGCCATGGAAACATTGATTGTTGCCATGGAAACATGCATTTGATTTCTCTTTCTGCCTGAAGGAATGATGGAAGGGATATTTTTATTTTCTCTTTTTTAGTTTGTTTACAACCTAATCTTGAACTGTTTTCTATTTGTTCAAAATAATCTCAAACCCCTATATTTTTGGTTGAAAGTTTATAAAAAAAAACGTATTTTATAAAGCCACCTTTTTAGTTGATGTCTCTAATGATTGCATGGTTCTGGTTGTACGGTTCTCTGATCAAACCAACAAAAGTTTGCATGTCATCCAAGGGTTTGGAATTGTGGGAATGTTTGTACCGGGGAAGGGATTTGTTGTGTGGGTACGTGTGTTTGTTTGTGTAGCCGCTCAGTGTTTGCTGTTCAGACAGGAGTTGTGACTATATATAGCTCTCCCTTGTTTCTCTTTGCCTTAGCTGGGGGGGACGTTTCACAAGAACAACAAACACCAGTACTAGGTTTTTGTAAAATATAAATATTAATATGGTAATTTTATGGATCTGTGGGCTCAAATGCTGCATGAACAAACAGAACACCATCAATTTCAGTTTATTCTGTCGTTTGGAGGTTTCATCTGTGTAAGTTTGATTTCTTACAATTCCGCACTTATAAGAGAAATTCTATTTGGAGTAATTCACTATTCTCAGGCTTCTGTTGACCTCAGCGTCAAGCAGTGGTATACAGTACAGGAAATTAAAGCTTTGGACACGGGAGAAGGCTACAAATATAAAATATAATAAAGTGAGAAATTTCTTCCCGCCTTAAATGTCATTTTACACACATAACTAAATGTAGCAGTGTATTTTACTGGTGAAGGCTGGAATGATATTTGGCCGTGGTATATTGGGTTAAAGAGGGTGCTGGCCATTATCAATGGTCATTGAGAAGGACCGCTGTATATTAACAGGGTGTTAAAAGGGTTGATTAGAAATGAAATCAACGGGCCAGGAGGAAATGTCTGCACCGGTAGAAAATTCGAACAACAATGCATAAGCACATCAATAAATTGTTATTTTGAAGGAGTAATCAGGTCAACATGGTCAAAACTCTATACTGTCTTTTCTTTTCAGCATACGCCCGTTGTAGCTGCCAACCAGCTATGTCCGAACATTAAGTTTGCGCTCATTGTCCTGGTTTCCCTGTTGCATTGTCCACGTCCTCATATACACGACATTTCTATTTGTTATGGCAGGCAAGCAGACGAGACTGAAGCGCGCCAGTGCCACGTTGCCTCAGCATGCCAGTCCACAGATGTTCTCCACCGAGATCGAGATCCAAGTCCGCCCGGATTCCATGCATATGGTGGAGTGTGACTAGATAGCCAATACTCGCTTCTTTCTCTGTTTTAACAAGAGCCTGGATCTGGTAATCTTTGCCAATGTAGATTTAAAAATACTTTGGACCCCAGATGTTAAAAAATTCGACGTAGCCACATTACCTGTTTTCTCAATCAAATGGACATGTGACAAACGATACATCCCCATGTTTATCGGCAGCAAATGACATACCAGACAGAAGTCGATAGTGTTGTATTGTTGTATGATATCAGTCGTCTGTATAAAAGAAAAAGTCCTTTGTGGATGGCTTCGTGGAAATTTCCACACTCCCCGGCTAGTACCTAAATCAGACACCTGCCAAGGAGAAGAAAATACCAGCTGCATGGCCCATAATGGGACAATAATCATACTAATAATCAAGACAGACCAATGTAAATAGTAACTTACAGTGAATTAAATCTGCCTTCTTTAATGACATGTTGACATGACATTTTGCCTGGTGACTTTCAAAATGGACATGAGACTGTCGATTTCCAATGGGGGGGAGGGATTGTTTCTTTGTTTTGTTGAGTATATTGGTGGAAATTACCTGATCCAAACGCTCTTGGACTTCTCTGCCATCTTTATATATATATTGTCTCTATGCAATTAACATACTAAAAATGTGCTGGCCATGGCAACCATCATTTGGTAGCTGACATGGCAGAGGTCATGTGATATATTAATGTCCCTCTATTGGTTGGACAGGTTGCATGTTATGTACAAATACTCTGGTGAACTTTATGAATACATGGTAGATGAATATGTAAATAAGTTAATGAATATTTATGTCATATTTATTACTGGTAATGTATGATGCATGCACCATATATTAGCTACACTGCTTGCTCACACATAGGAAGATACTGTGACTTTATAAAAAAAAATTCTCACGTTAGCAAAAAAGACAACTTGCTGAGAAATATAATTATATAGTTTCATTCTACAGCTTTTGTCACCCTACAAATATTACCTAGGAATCAAGTAAAAGACTTGAAATTCCCTCTATCATGTCTATGTTTGAGTGTTCATGATTTGTTTCCATCTGAAGGTATCGGAGGGGTATGAGTTGAATGAGATGGAGTTCGAGGTTCAGAACCCGCACAGAAATCGTGTTCCCGGTATTACACAGTAACGAATAGTAGTAGAGACTTGACGCTTACATACCTAACAGAAACCCTTCCACTTCCATCTCCAGTATCACTATATGAATTTTTTTTTTTTTTTTGCCTTTATATGTTTCTTCCTTTTTTTGTGGCAGATTTTTTTTTGAATTTTCCAAGACTGTAACTGTACTCGGTACCTACTAAATCCTGTACATATACCAGCAGCATAGCGATGTAACATATGTGTAATGTATTGAATGAAACTGTGAACAACATTTGTATCTATCTAAACCATCCCTCCCCTTTACAGGCTACGCTCAGTTTGAAAATTGTTATTGCAGTGGTAAATCTCTGCAGTATGCTTATATGGATCACAGGGCAGCCATTGTCAGTGTTAATTACTACTGCTACAGCAATATCTGCTATCCATATTAAGATTAAAACTATTACGAGGATATATTACACGACTTACCTACATGTAGAGGTATTTAGGAAAACATCACATTTCCCCAAACGTCAAGTTCTTTATACTAGCAACTCGGCCTGAGTCTGACCAGAGCCCACAGCTGTAGATTAATCTACATTATCTCGACGACAGCGGTCGTTTAACCTGCTTCTCAAGGTCGTGAACTAACAATGTAACTTAAATACACAACCATTCCCAAGCTATCCCTTGTCACAGACTAGAATTTATACTTCCCGACCAATGTCAAAAGCTCTGACCTAGTTAAAGTGCCAATATTACACAGACAGTGTTGGTTCTTGGGGGCCGTTCTTCGGCGTTCGACAGTCCTTTCCAAAAATTAATTTAAAAGTTCAATTTCTTCCGACACTGGGGACGGTGGGATGGTATTCAATATTTGGACCTATACTTTTAACATGATGTAATGCGACATATCACACCATCGAAAGTCTTATAACCAGCTTGCACTTTAGGATTCTCATGGGAAAATATTTTTGGGAATACCACATCGCAGCTTGTTGAAAGTACATTATAACTTTATTTGAGCATAAATTTGTGTGCTGAAGGGATTGTAAGAAACATACTTGTTACTTGGCTTGTATCTCTCTTTATATCACCACTAACAGCATGCTAAGGTAGCCTTAAGAGTAACTTGGAAAATCTGTCTTAACTCTTCTGAAATCAACCCTAATAAAAATCCCGGGACTTTGCCTTGACTTTCTTTTCTTTCTATATTGCCAGTCTTTAGCCTATTAAATACTGGACGTAATCTAACAGGTATATTTCTACATGTATAGCGGTATAGATCTTGGATCACGGCTACTACTAACCTTAGCTATAGGACTCAGGCTAATAGGACACACGCACACACTGTGCATGTAAAATGTGATTGAAATGTGTGACTATCTCGGTCGCCCAAGACATACATTTGTGTTTGAAATTTTAATTATCACCCATCAGGAATCTAAAGCAACATGTCACTCACCGGAAGGATATATTACATAATTATTACATTGCTTGAAACTTTTTTTAGTGTTGAATCATTGTTAAATCATTAATCTGCCTTAGAGTGTCTTCGATATTGTGCTTGATAGTGTACAAAATGTATATTATGATGATTCCTGGTGTAGAAATCACATGCTTTATAGACGTAAGCATTATCACTTTTATTTTCTTTAGTTGATTGTTTTGTTGAAATATATTATTTTGTTAAGTTACTTGGTTCTTTGTATGTAGAATATAGTGTGTACTGGATTTAACTCAATTACCCATCATTCACATCAGTTTCAGGTTCATGCTAAACATGTACTATTAGTATGACTGTTTGTGTTTCAGATTTGGGTGACAATCATTGTTACCATTGTGTTTCAGCCCCTATGACAGTCCCTACAGTACTAGAGTAGCATATATACATGACCTAGCCTGCCATTTTGAGCTCTGTATCTGACCTGCTGTTGTGTCCTCTCATCGCCAGGGTTCGATGGAAAGTCACAGCCTGCGGCTGGCCTCGCTGTCCAGCGGCAGTACAGCGAGCGAGCTGGGCAGTCCCAGCCCACAGGCCGACACCAGTCGTCGGAGCCGGCTTCTAGATAATACACCATCCCCTACCTCATCCAATCACGACAGCCCATTCTGCTGATGTCACACACCACCTGGTCCAACATTATTGGAGTCACTGCCAAAGTTTTCTTAGCATAGTCACACCTCACTCTGGGAGTACATGTAGTGCTGTGGTATTTCAACTGAAAAAACTGGCGTATCTTTGATCTTCTGTGATGGGATCTGTAACATCCGTTATTATAGCAAATTTCTTTCACTTTCTATATCACGTCCTTGGAGATAACCATGTAACATACTCTGTAGTAATTCTGTTTTAATCCCCGTCAAGACTGTAAAACTGAGTATATCGCTTGGAAGGTTGGAAATGGATTGAATTTTGAATCTTGGTTTCCTAGGCAATTCTTCGGTTGTTACCAGGGTAACGGTAAAAACAAAGATAGACGCACACATAAGGCTACAAATGTCAGTTCCGTTATGAGTACATTGTGTATATCCGCAGTCGCGGGAGGTGAAGTGAATATGTTGCGCTCTTTCAGGCGGTTTCAGACATAGCAGAGTCTGTCGGCACTATATCACACGAGAAATCATTAATTAGTCACAGTTACAGTCCTCTGGAGAAATTGGGTACTCTGTTCATAGACACACACTCGTCTAAGCATTGTGGGTGATCATGTCAGCAAATCATTGGTGGTTTATCACAGATAAAACTGTGAAAATTAATGTATCCGGATGGTACATTCGTCAGCCCGAGTGATATTCGCAGTAATTCTATACCAGATTCCCCTGTTTATTTATAACAGCTGGTGGCGTGAATGTGTAAACACAGAACTTTCTTAGGCACCTTGTACGTGACAAAATCGCCGTATGTTTTGAAGCCAGCCTCGTCCGTGTTACCCAGAATGCAATTGTATGGTTCTCCCACAGGAAGTACCAATTAAGGGGTCTGTGTCTGATAGATTACTGTGCGGATACATTGTTAGGGCTCGCCCATGTTACCCAGAATGCAATTGTACGGCGTCTCACACACACAGTACATGTACCAATTAAGGGCTCTGTGTTTGATTTATTACTGTGCGGATGCATTGTTAGACTGGTATCAAAAATTTGACCTTTAACCCTGTATTGTTGGCCGAGTGTGGTTTACAATTTGGCGATTTCCCGCCAGAGATACATGTATAACCGTAGGTCAGACTTGATTTGAAGAACGTGTCTGAAGAGTTATCTTGTAATTTATTCAAATTAGTATGTATTCCAGAAACCCTTTTACACCACGCTTGCTCAGACACCCAGAGTACGTATAAGGATCTGTACAGGTCACAGAAATTTCTAAATAAAAATATTAGGCGTTTAAATTTTTGCATGAAAACCCAGAGCGCTCTGTATGTTGCTATTGGAAATCTGAGAGAGTGTAACCATATCTACAGAAACTTTTAAAATGTTATGTTAATGCGTATAGCACTGAGCAGCACATGACATTTATTGAGGTTAAAGCATACAGATATGTATTCCTTTATGTAAAGTAGCATGCTTCTAGGAAATCCTGAAAGTCCTGACACTGGTTATAAAATTTTTATTCTGATTTCTCAGGTTTTGCTTCTCTAATACTCTAAGACTTATAATATTGTGTAACTTCTCAGAATAGGAGGAGACCAAGTTGAGCTGGTTAAGGAAGTTTGTGGAATAGCGGAGTCTGTGGTGTAAACTGCATAGAATAGGGAGTATTTTAAACCCCTTTGCAGGAAAATTTTCTGACGATACCCGAAAGAAGGGTAAAGGCGCGAAAACAGGGGCATCTCACGATTGGCGGAGCTTTTATTTGTCACAATATGATTGGCTAAAAGGTAGTCCTATGATCAAGGTAGTTTGGTTATTCATACCGATTATTCATACTGCGAATTTGTGGCGCCAAATACTCCTTATTTCTGCCAAATCTGCAAGACCAAGTCTAAAACAATGGCTACCACGTTGATCAGTCAATGTAAAAATTCAAAATCTTAAGTAGTCGAATTACGATTTCTACAAAGCTGTCCGTAGAGTCTGTGTGACCGATCTACCTTGTAGTATGGATTGGGCATATTATTGTCAGCTGCGAGCAGGGCTCTTAAAAACTCGCTCGAGTTATTGAGTGATGGTTCGTGTCGGAGTGGTTTGTGCGAAAAATAAAACGATATTGATATGGTCGTACAGAATCCATGCGGAATCTCCCACCAGATAGTATTTTACACTGTAGAGTAGCGGGTATATGTAGTGAAATTTCCACAGGAAAATACAATGAGATTTATTTATTTTTGCATTTTCCCATAACAATAATATTGCATGAAACTAATAAATTCATTTTCACTTTAGCTTTATGCTTGGAAGGCACATGTACTAAAAATGTTGAAAGTTGAAAATTCCTCGTTGAATAGGGAGTGGTGTAGTGTCTGGCTGAACAGTGATGAAAGGATATGGAAGAATTTTGAATTTTTAAATGGTACATAGAAAAATGAATACTATGGAAAGTTATGAGGTGGTACATAGGTATCTGGCTCTGGTAATCAGATATACAGTGTAAATCTAAAAAACAATCTAAAACAACTTCATTTAAAACAAAAACATGAGAATTGCATGAAATGTACTAGATATATAGGTGTAGTTACTCGTACAGTAATAGTAAAATGGGTAGCATGTAATAACAGAATTATTTGGCTGGAGGAAAGATATTTCAAAGCAACGTGTTATTACTGTTGGAACTTTGTTGCTGCGACTATTTAATTGGCCTAGGGTCGGTACCTTCAAAGCAAAAAGGTGACGTCACCAAGGGAAACGACCTCATTCTGAGTCAATGTCATTGCTGTTACTCCCACAATGCCAGTTCCCATGGGTACTGTAGTACTAATGACGAAAGGCAGACTTCACTCTTGTGTGCCCTTGTTTTTGAAACATGAAAGTTGTGCACAGCAGGGACAGGTAAAACAGCTGTTCAAACTTCCAGCCGTGGTATGACTATTGGAATTTTGAAATGATAGGACAGTTTCTCAACTGGAAAGAGTATTTTCTAGTGATATAGTATACCAATCAGGACTACATGTAGCTGGAGCCACCATGTCTGTTAATTGTTGGCTACCAGCAAGCGAATCCACCAGTGTTCAGTTTGTATACTACAGGCAGATCTCCATCCCTCGGGGAAGAAGTCTTTGTTTTTTTTGCATGAACATTTACAACAAATACATGTAGGTCAGTGTCAAAGCTGTGTCTGTAGTTTGAAATTCTAGCAAGAACTCTTCATGTCACTTAGATAATGGATTAAATTGACATTTCTGACTACTTGATTCTGCATTGTTACCGATTTCTGTGGACAAATTTTGTGTAGGCATTAAATCGTGGCATCTGCTTTGAGTGTTGTGCAGCCCCCGCCCCCCCCCCCCCCATCCCTCCCCAAACCTGTCTAGTCTACTAGTAGCCACATTAGCCTTGTTTGCCAGTTGTATGTAAAGTGCTCTATTGAAAGAATTCCACGAGATATTGTATATAGCATCTGTATATGTCGTATGGCCATGTAAATCTCTAGATTATGTATATATACGGTGCACTTCAAGGTACTGTGCTGGGGCCGACGTTATTGAAAGTATATATTAATCTTCCAGCAATGTGCTAGTGATAGGCGATAGCTAGGAGTGTACAGAGGAAAATGCACCTTCTTGTGACCCATTTTTTGCCACATTGTTATACCATTATTACATGGGTTGGCCGTTTTGTTGTAGAAACCCCTCTGAGTGAAGTGCTTCTTTGCATAATGTACCCTTTTCCCCCCACATAAATCACATTTAAATGGTTCTACTGCATTTCTCTTCATTGTTGAAGCACATAGAACTGTGCAAACTTGATAGATCACGTTTGTAGAATGTTTTAATGACCAACTTCAGTCGCCAAAACATGGCGTTCCAGTAACGCTGATGACCCCGTCATTCTAAGCCATGGTAGTCGAAAGTCTCATGTAGTTTCTATCAATATTCATACAGGCAGTTACCCATACTTGTATTAAAACAAGAGGCTGATTAACCTTGATGAGCTGTGTGTTATGCCAGCATGTAGAGATTATATATACAAGTGGACCTTACCGGATGTGATATACCAGTACAGTACATGGATTTTGGAAATGATCTATTGCAACTGCTACCAACAACCACCAATATGTGCAGGACTTGCTCGAATCGACCTAGCTTCTCAATGTTTGAACTTCGTGTACACCTTTCCAAGACATACATGTACTTGCATGTGATCATAAATTTTGTATCCATTGTACCAGAATGACCGAATCTTTGTTCAAACCATTTTAGGTCGTGTTAGAATTGATTTTGCTGCCTCTGTATTGCAGTGCGAGATGCCCCCACCCCCCCCCCCCACCCTCCGCCTTCATTACCATAGTGTTGAAAGCAAGTTACCATAGCGCTACTGTCCGATTTAGCTTATTGTAGAACGCTTTGTAGCGAAACTTTGCATTGTTTGCACAAAGTATGTAGTGCCATTCAGGAATTTATTATATTTATTTAAAAGCCAATAATATATTGCCTTAGTGCTAGAGGCTATGTGTGTACATTGTATATTTCTGTAAAGTATTCTCCCCATTTCGCTTCTATGTGACACAATGCTTCCTCAGTTACTATGGTTACATGTCCAATGTAAAATGTCGCTTTTACAAACCGTAAATAAAAATAACAGATCACTTCTCAGATGAGCTTTTTGTGTCGAGTTATTCTTCAACCTCACGCTGGCCAGTAGACTGTTACTGTAAGAGTGCCTACTGCAGTGCCACAGATACTGAGGCTGCTATGGCTACTTGTCATTCAACAGAAGGACTTGGCGAAGTAGACTCTGTAATTGCTTTACTCGCATTCAGATCACATTCATATTGAGTACCATATAAACCAGACATGTATATCATGTATATACATTTTTGTAAAATTCAAATTTGATCAGCATTAAATTTTGATGTTACAACTTCAATCATGGTAAAATATGTGGCATACAGGTAGCAGAAGTATATAAACATTCTATACATATTCCTAATCCTCTGGAGCGAACTGGTTCTGTGTAACTCCCTGTTTTTGGTAAAAAGCTTTGAAAAAAATATGATCCATACCTACCATTCTGCGCCCAAGTTTTAAATATAACGAATGGCTTCAGCCTTTATACAATTACTGGTGGTTGTTGAGTAGCCCCACTTTAGTTTTAAGCTGTCTAACCTGGTGGTGGTGGGGAAGAGGTATGCTACTTTTGAAGCTTTGTGAGATACACATGGCAGGTCATTTTGCAACGGTTACTCAAATCATACGCACAAGCATGTTCTTCATTGCTAGTCTGAAATTCAACATGGAGAACACCGGGCAGGTACCTTATGTACTTGCATATGATTGAAGACTTTTGTGTCATCTTTTTCTGTAAGCCTGTCACAAAAAAAAAAAAAGTTTAAAAAATCGCAAGACCACTGGATGACCCCCCAAAAAGACCTTTAACTGCTTAGAATTTTGATCTAAGGAGGTTTCTCAACTATCTTCCACTGGAAATATTTTCTGATGAAAACACAACTGCAACATACATATCATTCATTTATTTAACAGGTTGCACAGCATAAAAATCTTAATGTATTCAATAATTAAATACTGGTCAAAGTCCACACAGTTCATGGTTAATGACTAGGGGCGGGGGGATCCATGACTGGCGACCCGCTTCCCAGGGGTCAAGTGCTCGGAGAAGAAACTCAAAATATTTTTCCAGGCATCTACTTGGGCGTGGCTATGGGCAATTGGTTCTCCACCGTAGTCCATCACACATCCTGCAAGTACAGTGTCGCATGGTGCATTATAATAGATTAAACAACAGGACCAGGGACCTTGATTCCTTGCTTGTCCACTGGCCAAATAAGGCCAAGGGTTTTTTTAACAGATGAGTAAATAACTGTTGAAAAAATCTACTTAATGCAATCAGTTTTAGTCCATTCCTTAAAACATGTCCATTGTAAAGGATTACCACATTCGACCTTAACAGTAACAAGTTTCTAGCCACATGTTGCCTCACTTAAAATGGCAAAGATCATGGCATCAACATGTATACAGTGGTCCACGCAATTGAAGGCCCCTTAATTTAGAAATCCCTCTATTTTTGTGCTGACCATCAGTGACAGTAGTATCACTATTATATTATATTTTCAATATCAACAAGATAAATATACCTGCATTTTAAGACCACCTTCAATTTAAGATGCCCCATCTTAAACATTGTTAAAATGCACGGAGCAGTGTATGCATATCGGTAAAGAAGTGAACTGAACATCATCCAATACAAAAGACTACTATACTACTACTACTACAATAATCCTACTACTCCTTCTACTGTTGCTACTACTATACTGTTACTAACAACAGTATACTACTACTACTACTACTACATGTACTACTACTACTACTACTACTACTACTACTACTACTGCTACTGCTGCTGCTGCTGCTGCTGCTACTGCTACTGCTGCTGCTGCTGCTGCTGGTATTACTGCTGCTGCTGCTCCTGTGTTATTAAGCATCAAGTTACCTGACTGTCCTCGGATTGCACTCACAATTCACCAAATAAGCATCTGGAACCCGATGCAAATGACTTATAAGTATATAAGTAACCATGCCTAAATGGATGCACATTATATGCACGTGACATTGGTTCCATGTTTGAATTGGTGTAACTGTATTATATTAAACGCCACATTCCAAACATTTGAACCAATTAACATGTTTTTATGTTTATTGGAGAGATGGTGACTTTGTTTCAGGGGAATATTAAATTCCGTATAAGCCTGAAACTGGTTAGAAATTGGATAAACGAATGCTCCACTCTTGAAGCAAACGCCATCATCTGTAAATGCCATTGAAATGTGACCCCATGTTCAAAAAGGAGTGTAAGGTTCTCCAGGCAATTTAGGGCATCTTATTTATCCCGTTCTATTGGGAAGTAAAGGTAACATTTACTGAGCCGGGGGGAGGGGGATTCTGTTGTTGGCATTGTGTTGATCAAATATTTGCTGGTAATGTTGCAATGTGTACATATTAGGATCATAACTTATTTAACGCGGAAATGTATGTTGTTACGGAACTCCAGATTCATCTAGAGGAAGACTATATCACCTCTCGGAGTCATGGCTTTGAAGCGATTGCCGGTTTGACTGCTCTAGTTGATCTTTTGTTGGTCGCTGGGAGAAGGTCAATGCCATCACATGATCTGGCATCTAACCAACCAGGTCATGCGACATTATTATGTCAACTTAAGACATTGACAACTCTTTTAAGGAGTGTCCAACTGCATCGGATTTGACATTGGGTTAAATTCCAGGGAACTCCTATTTCGAGTCCGCATGTTCCAGAAGATACGCTACACACATTACAACCACTTACCCCAGAGGCATGTGGGTCTATTTGAGGAATAGCTTAGAGATATAAGGAAACCATCCCATAAGCTGCCTCAATGCTGCCATTGGTTAGAAATGTGCCATATACACTTAAAGACGTAGTGATTGGGAAAGTTTCCTATTTGTAGAATTACATGCAGTATGTTTGGCAAAGCAGTAACTAAAGCACTTAACTGTTAATGGATACATTAGTGCATTAATGATTGGAATATGGTTATCAGGTAATGTTTACTATGCTTGTGCACACCTTGGTCCAGTTTAGACAAATATGAAAATGGACTTACAGTCAAATCAGTTCATTTACATATCGCTTCCATACATCAACAAGTATATTGCTATTGAAAACAAAACTCAGAGGAAATCGCATGTGTATAGGTACAACAGACCATAAGATTTGACCAACAAGAATGAAGCAAGATTATTCACATTTTTATACGTGTTATCACCCTTCATACTTGGATGAAATATTGTACTACTACTACTACTACTACTACTACTACTACTACTACTACTACTACTACTACTACTACTACTACTACTACTACTAGTAGTAGTAGTAGTAGTAGTAGTAGTAGTAGTAG
>JAAUYG010010445.1_pt1 | contig 14806 bp, 8 predicted proteins | sample 7278091 | NCBI WGS metagenome assembly JAAUYG01 (sample SAMN14350201, study PRJNA611818) | marine sediment metagenome | isolation source: surface marine sediment (0.6m) | place: French Polynesia: Moorea | collected 2018-08 | reverse complement strand
CCAAAAAAGAAAGACTGCAAAAAGATTCCTAACTGGTTCCATATACTAGGTGTGAACCCTACAAAGTAAAAGATAGGTTAAATTTATGTATTCTATGGGAAATACGCTCTAACATTACATAGAAGTAATGTATATGACAGACAAATTCTTGCTGATTTGCTTCCAAATTTTATCCATGAGATCTCGCGAGACTGCTTTGCTGTACAATATATATTGTCTCGTGGACTCGAGTCTCGCGGTACGACGAGACACGAGATCTCGTTACACCCCTAATGGGTACATGCTTCCTATGTAGCACTAATAGTAATTTTATGAGTGTCATAATAGAGGATATTTTGTTTTTGTTTGTGTTTTTGCAGAGAACGATCAAATTCTGCAAGGAGCTACGGAAAATAGTGCCCAGCTGTGACCTGAAGTATCGTCGTGGTCTGGAACTAAAGAAGATCATTCCTCAGGCGATATCCAAGGGATATACGGATCTCCTGGTCATCAATGAAGATCAGAACAAGCCCAGTATCCTTGTGGCTACAGTATCATTTTAACGGTGTGCAATGTGTTAAGAAGTTATTAGTCCAGCCACTTTAATACTAAGATGTAGAGACATCAGTATATGTCTCAGGTCAAATTGAGAATTATATTACAATGTATAGAGTTTAGAAATTTCCTGCCAAATACAAACTTTCCTTGACCCAAAACAATCAGATGGCCTTGTTATATCACATCTGCCAGATGGTCCCACTGCTCATTTCAAGGTGTCTAATGTCAGATTTGCCAAAGAAATCAAGGTATGTTCCAGTGAGTTTTAGTGTTTCGTTTCCAGTCAATAAAACTGTGTTGATTGCGCAACTGAAACTAACTGAACATATCGGATGTTTTGATCATTTGATCAGATGTCTTGATCGGATGTCTTAATCACATCAGATGTCAGCAAGGAAGTCACATAACTGGGTGAAATTCAAGAGCTGAAGGTGTCCTCCTGAACTCCGAAAGCTTCTTGCTTTTATGTCTTTGTGCCAGCTGCTTTGTGCTGTAACTTCATTAAATTGGTAGTGCAGTGAGCACAGTTGTGGAATGGTGCAATTCAAGTCATATGCCTCGTTGCCACTTTCTCTATATATTTGTGAGTATTCCCAGTTACAATTTGCATATCTGTGTTTTATTATTGGCTGGACGCAATTTCTTTCAGAGAAGCGGGGAATCCACTGACCATTTGCCTGAAGTTATCCTGAACAACTTTAACACCCGACTGGGGCATTCCGTGGGACGAATGCTGGCCTCCCTGTTTCCACACGACCCCCAGTTCAAAGGCAGACGCGTCATCACTTTTCATAACCAGAGAGACTTCATTTTCTTCAGACATCATAGGTAGGCATGTAGCAAAATGGAAAAGTGAATCTTTTCATTTTAACATTTGAAACATACTGTATCCCAACACATACATTTGCTTTGAATAAATTTTCTCCAACCATCCACCCAAGGCAATAGGTGCTCAAAAATACCCTAGGTAAAAAATATCCCAAAATATGTGAATGTGCTATGCCAGCTGTGCAGTTCACCATGGCCTAGAACATGGGTGTTTTCAGAAAAAGCAAGATACAGTAGTCCTCTAGTAAGGCTGCCGTATTTGCCAAAAAAATCTGGCCACATTAGAGAGTTGGCCTTTGGCAAGAGAGAAACTAGTTGCATTCATAGAAGTAGTGGCAAAGAGTGGCAAAGACCACTTTAAGGGTTATAGCCTCTGTGGAGAGTGGGCAGCCAGAGAGGGCCCACTGTTACTGTATTTCAGTGAAGAACCAGACCGTCCATTGATTAACTATCTTTAAACATGTCCAAGGTAGTTGCCTTCTTGAACATGTCCCGTCATTATGCACTGGTGCATGGCATCACATTTTGCACTGAAACACAGCTGGGTTGGAGTTCCCGAAGATACTTAAGTCCAAGTTTTGTCAAGAGTCTGAGCAGTGTGATTGCCTAAGAATTTGACTTAAGTCAAAACTTAGACTTAAGTAGTTTCGAGTACTCCAGTCCTGAAACTGTACAGGAATCCCTTCCAAATAAAACAACATTAACAAAAAAAAAGGCCTATGCAGACATATGTCTATGAATTTAAAGTATGATGTACCTTAAACTGCCTGACATATATGAATGTAGAATAAGGTTTAGCTACATATGGTTGTGGAAAAGCCAGTTTTATTCATACTGACTGATATCCTCTGACAACCATTTCTGAATTAGCTTTATACCATCTATGTGATTCAGATACCAATTTCGCAGTGACAAAAAAGCAGGATTGCAGGAGCTGGGCCCCAGATTTACACTGAAGCTGAGATCACTGCAGAAGGGAACGTTTGATTCCAAGTTTGGGGAATATGAATGGGTTCACAAGGTATGCTATATCTGAGGTTGAGCATTTTGTTTAGCAGTCGATCCTATGTAAATATCATCACATATTCATATTTGCACCTGCTTCCAGCACATATAGTTTTAAATTCTTGAGATGTATGGAAAAGGTTGCACATTATTCATAACACATTTGCTAATATAGTCTCCCTACATTTTAAGACTACCCATTCAACCAGAGAAATTTGGTCTTAAATTAAAGGTGTTCTTAAGGTTGAAGGATATTTTATGTTGGAAATATAAGCTCAGTGATATCTGCTCTTAAAATAGAAGAGAGTCTTAAATGGAAGGGTCTTAATTCACAGCGACCACTGTAATAGTAATATTTTTATGAAAGGATTTAGTTGCTCGGAATATTGCCAGATTGCATCGAGTGGCAGTCTGTTCCGATAATAGGGGTTAGGAATGCGAAAACCTATTTTAAAACTGAGACCTGTTTGAAAATAGAACATAACAGATATATGATTTAAACCCTTACTCTAAATTCTGTTTTCTATTTGCAGAGACACGAAATGGAAACAAGTCGAAGAAAGTTTTTCTTGTGATGTCAAGAGACTGGAATGTTTGCTGCCTGGTTGTGTTCTATTTGTGAGCGTATGATGCGTATTACTTGTTGAAACATTTTTGTGCTTGCCCGTGTCTGGTTAAAATGGGTTCCCACAATACTTGAATTGAAAACCAGTTTTAATATTGGGTGGCTAGGATTTGTACAGAGACTGCCGAGTATTCTACAGTGACAGTGAGAGACGTTATGAAAAAGTAAATCAGACTAGTGGAAAAATATTTCTTGGAGTGAATATTTCTGGATTCATAATATGAGAAGACACATATACAATCTCATGGTCTAATTGGACTTGTCTGAAATTTTCAGAGGAATCTTACCACCTTTTTGAAGGGAAAGATGGCAACTAGTGGCCATTTTGTGTCACAAGACGCATCTGGAATCATCCCCCAATTTTATAGTTGCCATCCTTGCCTTGATGAAGATGGAGAGATTCCATTAACACTTTGGGACAGGGCCTACTGGCCTATGACTCACGGGATAATATTTCTTTTCTCATAAAATTATGTATGGAGTAAAATTAAAATATTCTTGAATTATCAAGTTTAATATGATCCTAAATAGGTTCCTGTGTCAAGCTACACCAGCTATGTCAGGCTGCAAGTCACAACTGATTCTGATAACATTTAATTACATACAAATGTCGTCTAAAGCAGGTAATTGGGCAAAGAGAGCAGCCAGTTTGCAGTATTTTAGCTGTGGAAAACAAAAGCAAATTTCTAGATATACACATGTATGCAAAACGTTGTGTATGCTTAAGTATGCGTTAATCAGTTTGAAAATGTGATTGTGAATATGTTAATGTGAGAATTATGAATATGCAATTATGAGAATTGCAAGTATCATCTGTCATAATAACAGATGCGTCTGTTATCTGATATACTTGTTGCCGTTATGAAATAAAACCGTTCTAAAATGCTCAGTGAATGAATTTTCTCGTGTGCTCTCTGAAGCATTTAGAGGCATCCATCCAGTGAGCAGATCTGTATCTAAATTCCATGGAGGATCTGCACTTCTGGTGAATGAGTCATTGTCAATGGAATGAAGAGATAAACGGGTTGAAATGTCCCCGGGAACTGTCACTTTAATGAAGTCCTTTGACATTTGAATCCTCCCCTCCAGCGCTCGATTATTCTGTAGTAGCTATGCCTTCAGGGATTCAAGCACCCTTGCCTCTGTAATTACTGCATTTCACGGCCGTACACAAGCGTACATGTACACACGCCTGGCTGTCGATTATTGCGTTAGCAACATCGCACCAATGTGGGAGGAAGTGTAAAATAGCATCCTTTCCACTTGTAGCATGTTCTTTCACAGGCTTCCAACTCCAAGAACATGTAGCATGTTTGTATTTACTGGCCAGGGTAGTTTCACGTAATCGCACGTCACCGCAGGTATACCCTAAACCTTTTCCTCCGTCTGTAGTACTCCATGTATGCCCCATTTGGAAAAGCAGACTTAGACATTTTGAAAAAAAATCGCTAGAATGACAGTTGCTCTTATATGATTTGCCACATTAGAATTACGCACTTTTCCCATATGTTTCTACAACCCGAAAAACTTTTCAGATGAACTAATTACTCTACTGTGCAGTTTGGACTGTTTAAAGCACTTGGGGTTAATACAGAAAGTTCGACTTTAGACACAAAAGTCCCTTATGCCTCAAAAGGCCCTCCATAACCGTGTGTACGTTGGAAGTTTAAAAAAATGTCAACCCTTTTAAAAAACGGAAAGAGCCATTTAAAAGTTCAAGCGTGTATAGTGGTTCAAATTACGTGGTGTAGTTAATTATGTCTGATCGAGACTGAGATGAAGGAGCTTAACATGCGTTCCAAGATGCTGGCTGGCAGGTTTTGCCTATTTATCACCGCCACCCAACATCAGAGCTCTCAATTAATGCTGCTTGGGGACAAGAGGCATTTGATTACACAAACAGTCCTTTGGTTATGTAATGGTTGCGCTTTTCATCTGGCGCTCAGTTGCGGGACAAAATGGTGTAGTAATAGCTCTTGAATGGACCTCCCTCAATTTTCTCACTGGCCCTCCGGGCGATGATTGCTTTGCCGGTCAGTTTTAAAGATGAAGCCCAGCAGGTGAGAGTGTGAGGTCTGTGTCCCCAACAACAGCCAGTTGTGACAAACCCTCTCCCCCATAGTCCTTTGTTCTCGACTGTTGCGGCGGCAGCAACGTTTGCCTGCCTTGGGAACGCCGGTAGGCGCTGAGGCGTGACGCCTGCGTCAGTTCGATTTAATTTTTTGGCTTGTTCGTCCGATTTTAGGTTTAAATCACACAGTTTTTCCAACACTGAAGCGCTGCCTATTGATGCTAAGTTCGAGTGCCAGACGTTCTCATATGGTATTCTATACAACTTGCAGCTGTATGGCAGGAAACTTTTGTGGAAGGCGAGGTAGGGAATAATTTCGAACAGGCGCGCTCCATCTGGGCATCCCCTGACTGCTGCAGCTTCTCGTCTGCTTGGATGGCAACCTGGCACCTTTGTCCCCGGGCACAGGTTGCTCTGTGTACCTGCACCACATTGTCTGCACGTGTGTAATCAAACAAAGGACTAGATCTGGTTTGCTTTTTCGTCTACCCTTTTCCCAGGATCTTTTTTTTTTTTTCCCATGTTCCACTTGAAGGCACTTGGAATCAAAAAGTACCTCTACAATGCGCTAGCGATTGGACCGTTTTTAGGCTGGATTACATTGGGTTGGCCACGCGAACGACAGACGGCTGCCAACCGGGAACACAGACACTGGAGACGGTGACTAAACTCCCAGTCGATTTTCCCTGAGTGGATAACATGGATAATGCAAGTTAGTTTTTTTTTCCCCCAGCAAATTGGATATTGTGTCATGCAGCTTCCATGAGGGGTCATTGCCGCGGTCTTTCTGCCAACGACACTGTCGTATCTGCGACCACGCACATGCAATTACATCCCGATTCTTATCTGTTCCTTGCTTGATTGGTTCCTGGATGTCTTCATTGGATTGAGACAGATAAGGCAGGCAGCAAGAGACTTGCACTTTGATAGTTGGCTGCTGGTACCGCAACCAGAGCCTCCTCCAACGGCAACAAGGCCGCCGGCTTAGTCATAACGACACCCATCCCCGTGGGTTACACAACCTCACAACTGTCATAAAGGAAGACCGGACCGCTTCTGGAAACACACTTTCTGACCACAAGATCAATACCATCTAATACATAATCAACCCCGGAGGCACCCCGTAGAAAGTCGGAGAGCCAGGAGAGGCCAATTTATTTACGCAGCGCGTGAGTCATTCCCGAGACTCATCTGTATGCTCAATAGGGAAGGAAGGCCGGCGGGAGGCGAGTCGGGAACTGTAGTGTAGAGGTGCCGGCTTTGTGGTTAGTCACTACTGGACCACTGGACACCCCGCTGGCCTCGGGACTAGCAATACAGAACTAATATTGCTGTAACCCGGCATTCCCCAGCATTAGGATTTCTTTTTCATTTCCCCTTGGCCTTTCGTCGAACATTGGATTTAATCGGCTTTAGAGGGTAATCAAAGGTAAGTAGTTTGAAACTGAACTGACAAGGCACGTTACATGAGGTAGGGCAGTCGTCTAATTTTATTGGGCTTATATACGCGGGCATAATAATATATATGTACTTAATATAGACAGGTCATTTTAAATTATCTGATAACTGACTATTAAATCTGTTTCGTCGCCAGGTCAGGTTTTCCTACATTTGTATATGTAGTCATGTAGATATAAGAGGCCGACAGACCATATATTGCTTTCGTGCATCAGTTCACCTTTCTGTGATATAAGCTTTGGAAATATAAGTGATCTTGAACTTGACCTTTTAGGGTCACTCAAGTTCAAATATAATAATCTGTACTCCCCACACGTAACTTCCTATTAATAATCATCATGTGGCCTAACTTATGTCCTTAACAAAATATAAGCATTCATAATTTGGGTGCTTGACTTTGATTTGTCAAGGTGGCTCTCCATATATAAGACTTTATATTCAGTGTTTAATAGTAACACATGATATGGTGTAACTCGGCTCCTTAACTTGTGACGAAGTCTTCAAAATCTGAGTGAACTTGACTGTGGTCTTGCAATGTAACTCGAGATCAAATTTAATACTTAATTGTTTCCTAAATTTCCTTTCCCTTGCCTAAGCGACCGAAAAGTTCCAAAGACGTGATGGTCGAAAACCCTCCACTGAAAATAAAATCCCGCCTTGATTCCGCGGTGAAAGCATAAAGAAAACATTGTATTTTGCATCAGTTCGCCCAACTAGGGTTAAGAGAGCCGCAGATAAAATGCTAAGCTCAGGAAACTGTTGTTCAGTGTTGGGTACTGGAGTGTTTGCATTGCTGCTTTTATTCTACCGACTTTAATCCCGCTGATACCTCCTCTATGGTGGTAGTGGTAGCCGGCCGTTGTGGATACATCACTCAGTGCCGCGAGTTTGAGAGACCGGGTTAATCATTGTCAGTGCCCGCCTACCTGCGACAATAGGTGACACACAGAGCAGCTGTCACCCAGAAAACCACATCCGCCCAGAACTGTCACCTGGTTGTCATGATCTATCTTCTCCCGGTCTCTCTTGGCCATCATTGCCGACCCATTGTTCCCCTTACTCCCCGTGACAGATCTCTCCATCTGCTAGACCAGGAGGGGGCCTCGGTGTTTGTGAGTTTCAAGGGGAGTTGGGGAGGGGGAGGGAGGGAAAAAGTTGCTGGTATTCATCGTTTCATTTCACATGCTTAGGAAATGATTTGAACTTTTTTCTCTCGGTGGAAATGAACTGGTGATACTGAGACGGGATAGTTTTGTAAGGAGGATCAGCAAATATCTCCGCCTGGGTAACAAGGTAATTACATGCCTCCCCCCCCCCCCCGCCCCCTTAAAAACTACAAACCCACGTTTCAGACTTGAGTTGTAGTGATCCCGGCCAAGACCAACGTCATATGGCCAGCCTGATTTGGAACCCTATATCCTTATTTCTCTGTATTGTCTGATCGCGCAGTATTCACCCATGCACTGAGTGTAAATGGTGTGTCAACATGGTCAAGGTGATGTCATTTTGTACGTACCCTTTGTCTTTTCAGCCGACGGAACTCCACTCTTCGTACAGGTATTGATTATTGATGGGCTATGGGTGACAATACGACAGAGGATCCCTTGCCGGAGGAGCAGGTGAGTCCCGACCAGCCTGTCACAGACCCTGTTTCCCCGGTCACCAAAACCATCCCTGACGTCATTGGTGTTCCTTCTGGACAGACGGACGCTATTGAACCAATATGTGCAGATCCCGAACAGAAGATAGAAGTGCCTGCGACCTCCGAGACGCCAGAAATTCCAGACTCGGTCGTAGAGCAAGAACCAGAGAAGAACGATGTTCAGCCACAGAGGCCACTGTCGTCTGCTGGAAATCAAAACGAGACTGCGTCCAGTTCGGCAGCCGAAAGACCGAAATCTGTTGCTAGCGAAAAGGCTTCTGCTGCCTCTAGCCCAACTTCGAAAGAAAGACCGGCATCTTCAACCGAAAAAGACCCGGAGGTCCAGAAATCCGGACGTGCAGACGAGGAAGCGGAAACCAAAGCAGGGCAGGATGCGGGAGAGTCTGCGGCGTTGTTGGGAGACAGCCAGGCGAAGGGGGCCGCGAAGGAGACCGGTCCCACGGTCATTGACATGGGCAACAGTGGTGAGACTGCTGCTCAGGCAGAGGAACCTAAGGCAAGCACCTCGGAGCGACCGTCTACCAGAGAGCGTCTCAGGCAGGTGTACCAATGTATGAAAGGGAACGAGATATTTGTTCTTCTGCTGGGATCGCTGACGTTCTTTGTTGGGTGTATATTCCTAGCCGTTGGTGCTTACATGATGCAGTCGAACGGAAAATGTCCTCAAGTAAGTACAGTGTGTTTCTGCGCACGACTTTCTCCCATTCTCATTTACACTGCATAAACGATCTTGTTTCTCAGATTTAATCTTCAAGGTTTTTTTTTATCTTCCCACTTCGCCTTTCCTGTGCTCTCTGCAACATCAAACTTACAGAACTGAAAGTGAAGTCGTATCAAAACACACATGAGCACGTAGAGATAAATGTACGTTCCACTGTACTGGGATTGGTGTTCCATTGAACATTCCATCTGCACACAGCGATGTCCACAGTGTTGTCCTGGACCATCGCTATTTAAGTAGACTCTATGATCCCTCGACTTCACACTGCGCCAAGGGGGTAAAACAATATATTTTTTTGTCTAATTTCCAGGTCTCTTCGCAGGGAAATGATTCGTCGCAGGCTAATGGCTACGGGGAGAATTTCCTAGTGTACCATGGCATTATCAGTGGAATGAATGGAACTGGTCATCACGAGGGTAATGAGACGGAAGGTAGGGTCGCTACTATGGTTGTATATGAAAATAAGCACGTCGAGGGTCAATGGTACGGACCCTCACGTGAAAACATAGTGCATGTACATTATTTGTATCACATTAAACTGCGGTATTGTTTATGATATGCAGCTGCTGCATAGAAAAGTAGAAAGAGTCTGAGAAGCTAATGCAAGGACTACGTCAGTAATGATGTATTCAGATGTCGGGTCCTGGTTGTCTCACCCTAGACACCTTTTATTTATATTTCATTTACTTAAGACCATATTTATACAGGGTAGATTTAAAATGCAAACTTATTTTCTGCCCAAGCGCCCTGTCATAACAATACAGTGTAAAATTAAACAAAATGTAAGACTTAGTAGATACTACATGTAAATGTCACTCAGGTTATACCGGTTCGGCAAAGTATCACAGAACTCTTGTTGGCTGTTTTTAAACATTTATGTATTTATGGAGGTTTACAATACGCATAGTTCAGATTAAGGTTCATCTCTTTGAATGACGTTGAATCCAAAAGTATTATTTGTTGGTTCTGCTGTTGTATCATTGTAACAAGCACTAAAATGAATTATGAAAGATTTTGCATATCCATATTCCGTTTTCACTGTTCTGAATTATATCGATTTCACCCGTTTATCTTGTTCTGCCTGATCAGAGCACCACGGCCTGGTGAACTTGGCTGCTGGTCGGCCAGCTTACCAGTCCAGCACTTACCGGGATCTGGATCAGACTTACCCCGCGGACAGAGCGGTGGACGGACTCACCACCTACCGCTTTGACGGCGGTGCCTGCGCCAGGACCGGTGGGTAGACTGATACATCAAATGTTCCCATCATGCTTTACGAGTTCAAACGTAAAAAGGCGCTTGTATCGGGGACTGTGCATGGGTTTCTTCATTTTCTTCATTTGTCAAATTTTAGCAAAGCATCATATGGAATGTAGATGCACAAAAAAGATTCGAAAAGAAATCCCTCCAAATGAAAACCGATTTCTACGCATTGGCGGTATAACCTGATTTAAAATTGTAACGTTGACATGGTTCAAAAAGGCTATTAAATTACACCAATGTGAATAACATTTGTTAGCCGCTGTTCACCTAGTATGACTGAAGGAAGACCTGGCATACTTCTGTTGCTTTCCATTCCACTCTTAATAATGCACCGTTAGGCATAATTTTGCTAGTTTTCTCTTGGTTTTAGTCTTGTAACGTAGTGTTGCTTGTCTGTTTCCGTTCTCTTCGCAATAATTACCGTCATCTTAATCGACGCCCCTTCTTCTTCTCACCCTGCCAGTGTTTTACAAGGTCCATCTGGCCACCTGCATCACCCATTTTCTTGTCTACACCACAGATGATCTTTTCCTCTTGTAGCAGACCGCTAAGTCATTCTTTTACAGCATGCAATCCTCAAAGGCCTTCTTATGGGACTGTGTACTTCAGTAGTCCGACTATTGCACAGAAGTCCGCAAGCCCTGTTTGCGCGTGCCCGCAGTGGCACTCTGCTAGCAACAGAAAACTTGGTTTACTTTAACAGTCTAGGAGATAAGTGTCCATGTGGTGGGGGTGGGGGCCTCCTGGACCGCATACAACTGCTCCTTCAAATTGAGTGATGTTCAGACACTTGTCTCCTAGACTGTTAATTGTTAACAATATGTATCATCACCACCACTGTACAGACTACACACGTTCTGCCTGTTTCTTTCAGAGCTGGAGGCGATGCCTTTCTGGTACGTGGACTTAGAGAAGCCGTATATGGTACACGCTGTCCACATCTTCCTCCCGACAGATTGCTGTGGTACGTGAACACACAACTTCACCCCAATGTCCATAGTGTTCATACAGTGGAAAGGAACGCTGTAGTTTCACTGCGCGAAGGGGTAGATTAATTTACAGGATAACCAAAAACGGAAGTGTATATTAAAATGTTGTAAAGGGTTTTACCATATCAAAATTTTGATGTGCTTGGACATTTGTGTGCCATAAATCTTAAGCGAGGTGCCGAAAATTAATTGGAAATAAACTATATCACTCTCGCGGACTGTTTGTAAAATTAAGTGCTTTATAATTAAAGTATATTATTTTATATTAACTATAATGCATATGTACTGTCGCCCTCTCTGCAGTCGGAGACATGCACAACTTTGAGGTTCGCGTGGGACAAGAGTCTGAGGAACTCAAGCTGAACTCGATGTGTCGGTACCACATGGGCACCACATTACAGTCTAGTGTCCAGCTCAACTGTGAGCGCCCGGTATATGGCAGGTAAGATAAAATAAACTTTATTTGATGTCGGTTACAGTGCAAACAAACAAACAAACATTGTTATGTGTACTAGGCTGTCATGATGTAAGTTTGCACCGATTTGCAAGCGCTTTCCCTACACTTTTACTATTTTTTCTCTTGTTTGTCATAGCCCAGAAGATTCGATAGTATTTGCGAATGTACATTAGTACTGCGGGAAAAATCGTTCCCGTTATGAGTTGCATCAAAATTTGTGCAGTGGGAATGGGTGGCCTGGGGTGGGGGTGGTTGATACAGAGGAGCTAGACGAAGGAGGAGGGGGGGGACGTAAGAGTATTTGTAGAAAGTTTGGAAACCATAGAGTTATATGAGCTGGGATTCAATATATTTGTAAAAACTTCCAGGGAATTAAATTTGTTGCAAAAAAAAAAAAAAAAACACCCATTCATGCACACCTGTAGACATCACAGTTTATGTTGTCTGTGACGCCCCCGCGTTAATCTGATTAATTCTACTTCCCCGGTCTACGTCTGGTTTTATTAACCATCCCTACCTCTAGGTACGTACATGTACCTAAGTTTAATATACCGCCTGATAACTCTGATATCACGAACCATGGCTGCTTCCTTGCGATCTGTTCTCAAACACACACCTCTTTCTCCAATTCTTTTATTAGGTACGTCAGCATTCAGATGCTGGGAGATCAGACTCGGCCAAAGAACCGACTAACACTGTGCGAGGTCCACGTCCACGACTAGGAAATCGAGACCAGACATATTGGCACCAGTAATCCACGCGACTCTGGCAGCGGTCTACCACTAGTGACGTCAGACCCTGGATTCAACAACGTTTCAGATGCATAGATCAGCTTAGATTCAGCAGCGAATTTACTTCACTGCATGGCTGCTTCATGTAGTGCTCAAGAGCATGCGTTATGCCGGCCAGATTCTGGAGATATGCAATAAGTGCTAGCTAATCTAAACCGGTCATAAGCACAAGTGCAATAGGCATCATTTACATAATAGTGCAAAAGAACGCTTGGTGTCACACTGAGCTACCGTAGTCTACACGCATTCCTTATATGTATGGCTTCTTTGGGGGATGTTATTTCTTCCATGTTCATAGGACTCTTGAAATGGGTGTCTCTGATTCATCTGTAACTATACAATCAAGCCCACTTTATGGTCGTGGAAAGAACGTTAGTGGTCACACTTGAGCTACCATAGACTCCCAAGTACACTCATTAAGCAGCAGTGTGGCTTTTTGGGTAAGGAGTCTTTCTTCATGCTCATAAATCTCTTAAAATACTCCGTCTGTAATTTCATACGTGTACACAATCATTGTCTTTAGTAGAATTGTGCAATCAAGTGTCGTTCCATTTGTGGTTTCTCTGTACTTTTTGTAAATAAAATGCTGAATGCGACTTATGGTTTAAAATATGGCAAGATCCAACCTGGGTGTTCATTTGGCTATCAGAATTAGTACACACTCAGATTTCTGGCTAAGGAGAAAGGCCAGAGGAGAAAGGCCAGAATGTGTACATTATGAGAAGCAACCCGTATGTAGCGTGTTTGCTTGGTTACGTACTCAAATAAATTCTATTTATATTCCAACAAACGAGGTTTTGTTGCAGAAAACTTTATTCCAATGCCAAATTGATATGCCAGAAGCAAACCGTAACACGGTAGAAATTCATATGGAGCTCACGTTAGTTTATAAACCCCACGCCTAAAGCCGAAAAAAATACGGTGTTTGGGTCAATTAATGCTAGCAGGCTATTGTACATATATTTATCCAAACCACAATTCTGAAACGCCATTGCCATAAAGGAAACGGGGAGCTGTCAGTGGTGCAATCGATTTCTGTACCGTGTTAAAACACAATCAAAATATCCACAAATCTTTTGAAGAATGACACTTTTTTTTTCTTTTTCCATCCGATATGTAGTGTAATTGTTTTATGCCATTCAGTTTTCAATTTAGTTACCTGCTATGAAGCAGACCTTTTAAAACACAACGAAGGATCTTTAATCCTTTGCAACGTACAGAACGGATCGGCTTCGGGCTTAAGAGAAAACGTAAACAGTGCACTGTTGTGGGATGACGCAATGTCTTGATAAAGTTAAATGCAGGCATATATACAACCGAATTCTTGTATATGCAAACATCTACAGTTGCATAAATTTTACATTAAATTTGAAAGATAAATTGCCAGAAAACGCCCAATCAAAGGGTATGTTCATGTGATAATTTCAGGTTTTCTATTGCTTCAGTATTAGGATTTCATGAGAAAGCAATTTTTTTTTCATATCAATGGCTAAATAGATATTTCTTTAAATACCTTCGACGCTATAAACGTGCATTTTAATAACAGGTGCATTTTACTTTTGGAATAATTTTCCTCTCTCAGGTGTAGCACAAAAATTCAAAAGTTGTCTTGACAGCAATATCTCCTATACCATGTGAGTCAACACATATTTAAGATTATCTATCACAATTTCTACAATAAATATTACCAATAAATTGAATCGGTGCAGCTATACAGTTACTACTAGTATTATAAGAGCGTGAATCCATATGTAGATATCACAAATACATGATTAAACAGCAGTTTACCACCGATATGGATATGTTTTCCCAGTGTCACAATTACACCAGGGGTGAAGTTCTTGAAAATATCCAGGTCTCAAATTTGACCTAAGTCACCAATCCGAACAATGTGATTGACAAATAATCTAACTTAAGTCAAAACGTAGACTTAAAGGTATTTTTGAGAACGTCAATCCGAGTGTAACTGCATTTCCATATACATACAGCTTCACAGCCGCCTGTAACCAAAGTGTTTAATTGCGATATGTTTGCTGATAAAGTTCCAGCAGTTCCCCACTAATATATTTCGAACTAGATCACAGCAATGCTAAATATCACAGACAATAAGTTAGTTCACAAAAGATCATTTTTTTTTTGTTTGCGATCGTATTGCACATTACTTTCGTAGGTAGTTCAACATGAATACCGTCATTTTCCGTACTTAAGCCCACCTTAAATTAGGCCCATGGGCGTAAATACGGGAAAATATTCCTAATTTAAGCCCATGGGCCCAATTTTAGTGTAATATAAGTAACCTAGGCTACGTCGTAATAGAGTACTTTTGACCACCGCAAAGCTACAACATTCCTTCACATGACAAGTGCACCATTTCGATTATTACCGTGACCATCTTTTT
>JAAUYG010054836.1_pt1 | contig 14807 bp, 11 predicted proteins | sample 7278091 | NCBI WGS metagenome assembly JAAUYG01 (sample SAMN14350201, study PRJNA611818) | marine sediment metagenome | isolation source: surface marine sediment (0.6m) | place: French Polynesia: Moorea | collected 2018-08 | reverse complement strand
TATCCATATGTTTATTTTGACCTTGAACATGTCAAGCTCATTTGGGGTGCATTCAGTGCACGAAACGGGCTAAAATTTGGGCCTCGGGAGTGTATTAACATGCATGTTGTTATTTTTGATTTTGAACATGTCAAGGTAATTTTGAGTCATTCGGTGTGCTTTTCCAAAAATTTGGCCGTAACTCAAAAACGGCACATCGTAGAGCGAAAGAGGGGAAAATTTGGGCCTCGGGAGTGCATATAACATGCATGTCGGTATTTTGGACCTTGAACATCTCAAGGTCATTTGGGGCCATTCATGCACTTTTCCGAAAAAAGGGCGTAACTCGAAAATGGCTCATCATAGAGCGAAGACGAAGCAGTGGAATGTATGAGGTAGTCATGTGTACAGTGAAATAGTGAGTGTGTATCTGTGTATGGAATTGAAACCATAATGTCTAAGTTATTTTTGTGCACAAAGAACACATGTAGGCTATACTGGCTGATCGTCAAGGACCCTGGCCCTCTCGTTTAATTTAAACTTTTTTTCTCGTTTTCGTTAAAATTAATATTGGACCATTTGGTAGCAAAATTGTTGAAATGCTAGTCCCGCACTGTTCTTAAATAAAAGATGGCTGTTACTTACCTTTGTAATAATTAGATAATTAGTATTAATGAGCTCTTTGGCAGTTTCAATATTTCACCACCGTTTGGACTAATCCAGAAGGATTACATTTCTTAGTATCATGAGTATGGGCCCGGTTTAGAAAACTTGACAAAGCTTTACAAACGGCCGGTCTGTGTAGATCATTCCAGCCCCCAGGTTCCAGCCCTGTCTTCAGCTTGCATGCATTGATGCTAGCAATTCTGGTGAGCTAGAAATAGGTTAAAATTCAACACGTATGCAGTGGAGGGTTTAAAATAGCACCATTGTTCACTGGGTCACGGTGCCATTTGGCCAGTCGGTTTAAAAGGCGCGAGGGCGCGAATCCGGGAGATAAGTCGCTCAGCGTTGAGACGTGCGTGAACACACGTCCAACTGGTTACACCGCTTCACACTTTGTGTCACGCTTGACGTGCTTTGCTTCGGTCGTGGATGATGGTCATGGCTGTCAAAATGTGGGGATTTTACTTGCTCGTTATTGCTCAATTTGCATCACTTACAGTCAGTGTCAGCGGCGAATTACTTGATATAGTTCGGCCTGAACACGAACTGATGGCGGTGAAGACTGATTTGTACATATTGCCTCTTCTACATTTCGAAACATTGGAACCATACATTGACAACCAAACCGTGGAAGTCCATCTGCTGGGACATCACAGCGCCTACAAGACGAAAACCAACGCAGCGCTCAAGGAATGGAGGGAAGAGGTAATTAATAGCTCAATCGAAGTTCGATTTAATTATTACATGCCAGCCTAATTGCTTAAATCGTTAATTCGTGGTATGAGCCGGCCAGCTGCTGAAAGCCGGGCTGAGCGATAATGGGTGAAAATGTGGCTCTACTGCACCAGAGATTTTGCAGCTGGCAGTCTTCAGGCTACAACAGCTGTATGGTGCAAAGTTCAGATTGAAACAATGCACAATGGAAAACAGTCTGACACAGTAGAGAAACATTTGTTTAAAGATATGTATACATGTCTCACCTGTTTCCTAGACAAGCACTGATAAGGCCTGATAAGCATGGTCATGGTAATGCACCAACACAAAAGTTACACTGGACATGCTGGATGGATACAGTGTCATACAGTAGAAACCTGTCTTCAAAGACCACCCATTGGGCATATAATATGGCCTCTCAAGACAGGTGGTTGTTAGCATATGTATATATGGTTCAGTTGCATTGAAATGCTGGACCTTCTGCAAGGACTATATGTGGGTCCATCCAAACAGGTAGTCCCTGGCCATGGCATATGATCTTTCAAGACAGGTTTCACTGTCCAGAGGAATCTCAGATAAATGGCCGCGACTTGGGTTTTTACATACCGTTCTTGAGGCAGTAGTTTATGCCTGGCAGTCCTGGGAATATAACAAATGCTGATAGTTAACATAAATAATTCCAGTACAGTGGTCCCTCTATTTTACGACCACCCAAAGGACCAAGAAAATGTGGTCTTACATTGCAGGTGGTCTTAAAATAACGCTCATTTAACACAGAAACTTGCCCTTTGGGACCAATTTCAAGCAGTCTTATAATCACGGGTGGTCTTAAAATAGAGGGTTGTAAAATAAAGAGACTACTGTATTGAATAATATTGGAGATTACTGCTTCATTATTTATAATGATGGCATTTAGAACTTACACAGTACACACAAGGGTGGTAATGCCAGTCTGAATTAAGCCTCTGATTTGTAACATATAAAGGTATCGTTATTTAAAGTGGCCTAGCACCTCTGCGTAATTTTTGGTCTAACATATACAAATTTGGTCCCTGCAATTTAAGACCCCTCTATTCAATAATTAACTCCATTTTAAGACCAGCTATCAGGGACACCACTCTTATTTTTTCAACATGTTCAATATACATGTAGTATCCCTCCATTTTCAGACCACCATCTGGCATCAATTTAAGATATTTTTCCTGGCTGAATGGGTTGTCTTAAAATGCAGGTACCACTATGTCATTTATATGTTCATGATCACCTGTGATTTAATTACTTGTCTTGTCCATAACAGATGTGTGAATAACTATAGACTGTAGCCCCACTAGCTCATGTATCTTGCACTATGGCTTGTGGCATGCATACAGTACATACAGTACATGTATGTTCATTGAGTACTTAATGTCTTAAGACCCCTCGGTTTTTGATTTGCATCTGTTCAGAATGACCCGGTAATGACACACATTTCATTTATTTTCCGTAGCCTAAAACCTGTCTTGAAAGACTGTCCCATGGCCATAAAAATATGGTCTCTCAAGACAAGTGGTCTTTGGTACGAACAGTTCAATTGCATTGAAATGTTTTCAAGAAATGCAAATTGCACACTGAAAAGCTGCAAATTCCATGCCTCATGTGCCTAGAAAAGCTAATTGATTGCTCAAAAAGTATATATTATACACCTAAAAATTGCAACATTCTGTGCTCCCTTGATGGAAAATTTCTACTGTGACATTAGTTCCAAATTCAGTTTAAAGAACTCATGCCCCCCCCCCAAAAAAAAAAAATAAATAAATTAAAAAATAAGAATTTGTGGCAGTGCCATGCCACAATGTGCATTTTGTCACTACCGCACCCAGTTAAAATTCTGCACTATACACATGCTATATTCCACGATTGGGCAGGGGATTATGGAGAAACTGATAGAAAGGGTGCCCTATATACATCATATATGTGCTATATAGCAGGCCGGAAAGATAGGAAGAGAGAAAATTCTTGGGCTTTCTGAGCTGATGTGAGTGATTAAAACTCCTCATAAGATAATGTAAGAAGGCCTTCAAACCTTTTTGACAAGGGAAGGATGGATGTGTAACGTGTCATGTTTCTCAGCTTGAGTTGATGAAAGATATGTTTTTGTTCATGTTGATGGACGTATACAGTTGTTTTTTCGCCCATTCTGGGAAAAAATTTGTGCGATTCTTAAAATTTCTGTTCACAGTAATACAATCATCCATTTGTGCAATTATCATGATTATAATGCGTGTCTTTTGTAATCCCCCTGACAACTCAATATGTTCAAGTCCAAATTTTTTTTACACTATTTTTCTCTTATTGACTGTTCCTGAGATTTGTGCGCCACCTGCCCTGGTAATGTAAAAAGAGATGTATCTGCCAGTACACCTAGCTTGCACTCTGTATGTGCATATTCTGCATCTGTGGCTTCCTCATTTGTTTTGCATGTCACGGAAATATGGATATGTTTATTGATTATCTGTTAGTCATTGTGTTGGCTATAAGAACAAACAGGCCCATTCTAAATTGCTTTCCAATATCTCTGGATGATAGCCAGATAACCACTAAGGCTGCGGCAGGAATAATTGGCTATCAGGTTTAAAATCTGGCCAATCACAAATCCACAAGTGTTATTCACTGAACCACGGAAAGTACTACCGGTATATAAATAAGAAAGACTAAGTTTGTAAGACAAAAGTTTAAGAGTTATCGTTCAAAACTTTTTCTTGAAGTAGTTAGTTATGAACTGCGCGTAGCTGTTTTATCCCAGTTGATTGCCAATTGCTGGAGGTTTGGATTGAACTGAATTATGGAACAACAACCGATTATAATCGCTGTAGTGTGCGTGCTACTGTTATGCCCAGAAACGAGTGCAGAAGAAAAGACGATGAAATTCTCCAAACGCGATCCCAATCTCAGGATAAGTGGCGTGGGAAAGACTTACCCACATGAAGTTCTTACGGAAAAAGTTGACATGTATTATCACCCGTCTCTGCATTTTTGGTATGACAGTCTCTTACCGTACATGACCGATGATCAGGTGACGACTCATCATTTAGGAATACATAAAGCATATAAAAATGCTATGCAGCGAGCCCTGTGGGATTGGCGGGAGGAGGTACATACCACATATTTTTCTGTACAAACTGAGTGCATGGCTGTGGCAATATAGTCATGGTATTTCTGGTATATGCGGAACAGGCTATTCACCTTTAACATGTTTAAATCATTTTACCATGTTTACTTAGTACAGTACATTGTGCATATATATATACTTTTTATAACATGTTTACATGGTTTATGTGGGTACTAGTATCTTTGTACTCGCCTCTGGACGAAACTGATAAGATCATGAAGCATTAATCATCAGTGCATTAAACATGTTAAATTCAGAATGATTTGAGTGGTCCATGCAATTTGAAGCACACCCATTCATGCACAAAATGTGGCCTTACATTGAAGGTGGTCTTAAAATGGAGGGATATTTTGAAAGTGGTGTTATACTGACCATGTGCTGATTGAAAGTCTTATAACATGTAATCATATACGTGTAAAACATTGCAAAATAGAGGTAAATTTTAGACTGGAGCTAGTGTTCTTATGTGTAAGTTGTAGGGACCATTGTACAAATGCTGTACACCTTTTGACCCAGAAGTATCCAAGGAGATTACTGGGTCATTGTTCGGGATTTGTCTGAAAGGTGCGAAAACTATTGATTGTACATGTACCAAAAATGACAATGACTGAAAATTCAGTCTTGGTGAGAGTAAACGGTACCCCCCCCCCCCCCTCATCCCATATCCCTCAACTTGCCTGTTTTTGAAATTTCCTCAGTCATTTGAAGTATATAATTGTACCTTATGTATGGTGTGAAATGACAAATGTGGTTTCTATGACTGTTTGACATGGTTCTTGCATTTGTATTATTTCTAGGAGCCAGACAATCCTCTAGCCAAGGATTCCATTCTCAATATCATGAGGAGCATCCAAAAGGTTCCTTTCAAATATCAGGACAGGCTCTCCAAAAATGGCGGAGGGTAAGTGTAGCCAAGTTCTAGCTAGCTTAGCCAAACGCTAAAACACTACTGTTTAATTATCATGGTTGTCGTATAAATTCTATTAAGTGCACTTGTGCTAATAATTCACCCACATTATCATGATTATGGTGTCTATAGGCCTTTTAACCATGTTAACAGTGTACTAGCCCTAACTTATTTAGATGATACATGTACATGTTATAACCATGGTAACAATTGGTTAAAGTGTAAGGAACGTTCAGTCAGAAATGTTCAGTTCATTGGATTTACTGAATAAGCATGTAAGATTTTTGAAAGATGTTGTGTTCTTAACGGTGTGAATACCATCATTATGATCATGTGGTGCTGTACTTTGATGATACCGCGGTAATGTGAATAAACCAAAATTATGTCTATTACATGTATTATGGACATTTAATTAGGACTGCATATATAGCACATGTGTAGCAGTTATCACGTATATACACACTAGTAGTGATTTACTGTTAACAGGCTTGGACGTTGAGGTTTGTCTGACTGCCCTGGACAACTGAATGTACCGTCGGACAACTGAAATTCCCACCCCACTTGTCCTACAGGACAAGTAAAATTTGAACATTCTTTTACGCTAAAAGCAGTTGTAGGAACAGAAAATCATGTCAATGAGTACCAGACAAAAAATGTGGGCAGGTGAATTTTCAGTTCGGACAAGTGAAATTTACACTCACTTGTCCGACAGGACAAACCTCAAAATAAGTTAATGTCCAACCCTGGTTAATGGTGAAACTGGCTGCAACTCAACTATATTCTTGAATCAGAATTCTATTTTGGTTTTGGATAAAACTATAGGGTCTATATATATTTGGAGATATTTGATATTTTTGGCATTCATCATTGTTGTCTGAAAGCTATCTTGACATACGTAGACATGTACCTGTAGTCTTAATATTTGCTCTATACACTTCATGAGCACTATGGAGCATTTAAAACCCCTTGGCGGGAAAATTTTCCAAAGATACCCAAAAGAAAAGAAAGGCACGAAAACGAAGCAGGCTCATATATTGGCTAAATCTTTATGATGTAACAATGTGATTGCCTAAATGGCACCACATGACCAAGTGTATCATGTGTATACATGTAGTTTGGCATCCAAATGAAGCCAACTATACATGAATTAGTTGACTAATGTTGCAATTATATCATGTATATGGTGCGAAATACTATGTCTTGCTGGTAGTAGTAACAGTACATGTAGTAGTACCATCATGCATGTAGACTCATTTACTATACATTTGTAATCATGAATGTGCTGGTGTCCATACTGATGCTAAGTATGGGATAAACCAGTGTACGGCATTCAAATGTCTTAATATACATGTACTCACTTTCACGTAAATTATTACATGTATATCCTTTCCACAAAGGTTCATCAATCACTGTTTCTACTGGAGCGTCATGTCTGAGAATGACAATGAGAAGGAACGTCTGCCGACGGGGAAGTTGCTGGATGACATTAATGCCGCATTTGGAAGCTACCGTGAATTTCAGAAAAAGTGGAATGAAACTGCATTGGGTATTTTTGGATCAGGTTAGTGTTAATAAATACAGTATTATCTCATACAGTGCTTACTCATACAGTTTTACTTTTAACTCACAGTACAGTTAAGTCCCTCCGTAGTAAGGCCACCCTATTTGCCAACAAATTGTGGCCACATTAGAGAGGTGGCCTTTGGTGAGAGGGAGAAGTAACTACATTGATAGCAGCTGCATCAAAGATTTGTGGCCTTATTAGAGAGGGTGGCCACTGTTGAGAGTGGCCACTAATAGAGGAACCACTGTATTAACTCATACAGTATTGGCTCATCATGCTCATACAGAACCGAATTCTATACCTTGAAATTTCTTCAAGAAAATTTTCAGTGGAGCTTGTTCTAATTTTTTCGAAGATAAATTCTGGTGTTAAGGATTTAACTTACAGCTGTTACAAACATATCCATCCTATAGCTGATTAGCACTTACACCTGAAGTGAAAAACAAACAAGAGGTCTATGGACCTTGACCAAATGACACATGTTGTGGAGAAATGTATAGAAGCAGTAAAACTGCAATTGCACAACTTTTCTAATTTCTGGAACTTATAGTTTAGAACATTTATATATACAAAGCATTATTCGATTGATTTCTTCTGAACAGCAAGGATTGCCCTTCAGAAGGCTTGCTGCTAAATTAAATGAATTTATTTTAAATAAACAACAAATCTGGATTTAATCAGTTTTATAAGCACAAATTTGAAGCTAATTTTAGATACTACATGTTTGTATTTTGTCCATTGCTGAATTTCTATATTGCATTATCTTCAGCGTGTTCAATGTTAGCACAAAAATCTCTGCAAGATGTATTTTCCTTTCATGTTTAATGATTTTCCACAGCTGTTCAGGAAAATGACTTCTGCTCGTCACAGTAGGCAATCCGTTTGTGTTCTTTGTGGCCTCGTCTACTTTGCTAAAGCAATCAATATTATAGACCCGGGTTCCCGTTTTTTTTCCTAGAAAATTCTCATCTGAAACTGAACTTAAGCATTAAAAAGCATGGTTTCCATGAAGATTAGTGAGATTTGCTGAGCTTAATCACGGAGAGGACAATGGCTTCCAAAGTGATTGGTGAATTTAAGTTCATTTGTAGATATGTTTTTTTAGAAAACTGGCCCCTGCACGTGACTGGTATCCAGAAAGGGAGTAGCATAAAACAGTAATCCTTGCATTGAAATTTCAATAAAAAAGACATGTGAATTGTTTCAAAAGAAATTTATTCATGCACCAGCCTGTGGCCACTTTGCGGATTATAGTCTTACGTTAACCACCAGGGTTAGGTTAACCACTGTTGTTGTTTCCTCAAACTTAAGAGCAGTTTTTGACTGATGATGATTTTTAAAGAAATTTGAGCCCCTGGAAAACAGCTGCTAAATAAAGAAAAAAAATTGCGGCCTAATATGGTAGTACGTGGTGTGTATCAGAGCTGGTTTTGATTCATCATATTTTCAAAGACTTTTCCTTCCTATCTTCAATTTCTCTAGTTAATAAAATGCATGTACTGGTACACCTTATCAGACTCATATTCTAAAAATTGAATGGACTTTGATATATGATAATGTCGAAACTTTGGCTCTTGTAACATGTAATGGTTGGTTACATCTATGTTAGCATTACTGATTTCTAGTAGGTAATATGGCTATGGCTCTGGACATGAATTTGCTAATGTGGTCCTTTATCATGACCTCAGTTCTCTTTCCTCCAATTGAACAGCATTGAAATCACCATTTAAATTTAGATAATACATCATTAAATAGCAGTACTTTAAATGACTACTAGCAGGGGTGTCAAATGACCACAGACAGTGACTTGGATGCCATTCACTATTTTTCATTTAAATAGCTTCCCAATGTTGTTGTTTTTTTTTAAACTTGATTTATTTATGAGGTTCTCGACAAGCAAGCAATTGCATATTAACAATCACCTCAAGGCACATTTAGGGTACAAATCTTGCCCAACTACTTTAGGCACAGAAGACCTAGTGTATGGCGGGACTCGAACCCTACGATCTCATGGTTGGGAGTCCAGTATTTTAACCACTCGGCCATCCGCCCCTCCCCAAATGTTCCCCAATGTACATGGTTTAATGCTGGGAATTTTTTTCTAGGCTATGTGTGGCTGATACGCTCACCGGGTGGCAAGGAACCCAATCTGGCCATAACAACCACTGCCAACCAGGACTCGCCGGTGATGGCGGGGCTCAACCCCATACTGGTCCTGGATATGTGGGAGCATGCCTGGTACCTCAAACACAATTTCCAGAAGGCCAACTATGTAAAGGTACATGTAGGAATATTAACTTGGCTGGTGTTTAAAAAAAAAAACTTTATGATGTTAATTCAAACTTTTGAATTAGGTCAACAATCTCAGCACTAAAGTCTCAGACTTAAATCAGTATTTAGACTTAACATTTTAGGGAATTTTATATTTGTTGGACCTTTATCTTTATTTAGACCACTAATATCCACTGAGTATTAAATTATTTCATACCTCAAAAATATAGTTTTAAACATGTGATCTGAACTCAGATGTGTATCGTCAGTAATTTAAGATTTATAAGTAGAGAATCAATTTGCATGGTCTACGTGGTTGTAACAATCGTGAAAAGTTATTAAATTATAGTAGTCTTAATTGTGGAGCCCAGTGTATAATCGACTACAAAGTTACAAAATACAACTTTTTTTGCATATACATGATTTCACACAGGTGAATATGAAAGAATGATACTATGTTTTAGGCATAAAACATATAAAAACCTAAATTGATACTAGTAAGCTTCAGCATGTTTAATGCCTGATTCTTGTCCCCAAGGAAGTTCCGTCAGCAGTTGATCCCAGTAAATATTTATGTATAAAAGTATTATCATATACAGTTAGTTGTGCAACAATGTAATTGTATTAGCTGCCCAATGTAAAATATAGCTGCATGTTGCATACACGACAGAGTTTAATATGAACCCTAAATTTTACCACACTATTTTAAGACCACCCATTCTTTAGAATGTTTCAGAACGCTCAAGTTCATCTGTTAGATGATCTGTTTTTGTCAGTGAGTGTCTCACTGCATTATGAAAAAATATGTTTCACTGGTCCCACTTGTGGTCTTAAAACACAGGGACACTTTAATCCATTTTAATAATATAAATATTTTCTAAATCCGTTTAGAAAGACAGCCACATGGGGCATAAAAAATGTGGTCTCCCAGGACAGATGGTCTCTGGTGGCAGGTTTCATTTAATATATTGAAATATACCTGTAGCTTCTCTGTAATTGATATGTAGGATCTTTCAAGACAGGTGTTCCCCCAAGAATGTTCACTGTACAGCCGTCCACCATGCGACCTTGAAAATAGGTCTTTCTTTTAAATAGCAGGTGGTCTTAATATAAAGGTCAGTGGTACATAAAATCCATACTTCAGGACCAATTAAGTACATGTAGTTTTTATAATCAAGGTGGTCCAAGAAAATATGGTGGTTAAACAGAAGGTTCACTGTATGGGTAACTTTGTCATAAAACGATAATAAAGATATTTTCACCATCTGGATTGCGAAAGAAAATCCATCGCTAAACAGAGACAGAGGCAGGCACACATTCCCCCCAGTCTACAACCAACTTTTGTCGTCTCACACCACACAGTGAGCATGTGATGACACGGAAACTGCAGACAACTGAAGAAGGCCTGAAGTATCGGGTCGAAAGCTATTGACTTTCACTTGAACACTGGTGATAAAGTGATTTTTTATCAATAAGATATTTTGAGTTTCAAGGCAGGTGCTGTCCCAAGGCAGTTTTCACTGTATATACCCTTCTCTGTGTTACTATTACAGGATTGGTGGATGGTAGTCGATTGGGAACGCGTGGAGGCCCTGGAGAAATGGTGGGAACGAGTCGAGAGCGGGGAAATCGAGAAGCAGGAGCAAGCAGCCTGGGAGAAGTGGCAGAAAGCTAGAGAGGAGCAGAGAAAAGAAGAAGAGAAAAGAAAAGAAAAAGAAGAAGCTAAAAAACAAGAGCTGTAAAAAAAATGGATATGATGAGTGATGTTTCTATAGAATTGAGATGGATATTTTTATCATGCTCAAAGATGCAGCAGATTCAGTGTGCTGGTTAACACATGTATGTACATGTAGGTATATTACATTTCTGTTTTTGTCACAATGTAACATCAGCATACATCCCAGTGGTTTGCTTACACTATGGTTTTAATGCATTGGAAACTGGTCCGAGCAATGAGATTATAATGACCGGTACTGTAAATTCATTAATGTTCATGGGGATTAATCTTTTGCATTTTTGAGATTAATGTTAGCGGAGATGTTAGCGGAGATAAATAACTGCAGTTAGTTCTGATCTTGTTAATTATCTAGCTACACATGAAATATGTTTGCGGGTATTTATTTTTGCGATTTAAAGATGGTCGCGAATATCGCCAAATAAATCCCTGGCAAACGTTAATGAATTTACAGTATGTGCTAACGAACAAAGTATATTTTCATACCATGTATGTACTGTACATACATGTACATGTATAGATTATTAGTATTTGTTAAATGTTTGTGCAGCGTATACTGTTTGAAGTAAATCATGGTTGTAGTTCATAGGGATTGTTTGTTCTTCAAAGTTAGTAACACTCTAATTGTGTAGCTCCAACTTTCATGTCAAAAATTAGAAATACAGTAGTCCCCCTCTAATAGGGACCCCCTTTCTGCCAAACAATTCTGTCCCTATTAGAGAGGTGTCCTTCGATGAGAGGGAGCATCACATGCATTCACAGTACCTGCTACCAAGAATGTGACTGTGTCCTTTCTAGAAGGGTGTCCTTTCTAGAGTTTGTCCTTTAGGGAGGGACCACTGTATGTTAGACTGTATGCTGCTGTTTGGAGCTAAAATTAGTATTATGTTCTGAGAAATTTTTTTCTCATGTTATGAGTCCTGAGTCTTTAAACGACCACCCTCAAATTTGTTTATGAAGTTGATTTGCTTTCTAGTAGTTGTATGTGTCGTGTGTGGCATCAAATGTGCAATAAATGGAGAAAATAGTTTGCTCTGAGATTTAGAACATAATATATTGTTGTCTGTTTGCTGTTAAGGTACATGTATTTAGGTACATGTATTGCTTTGAGAGGGACACTGTTGCCCAGCATATACTCCATACTCCACATACATTCATGTGTACATGTATGTCTGTTGGTCTAAAGCATGGTTGCGGATGTCCTCACATTTCAACATGGCTGTAATGGAAAATTGAAAAAAAAAATAAATGTTTCAAAAGCTACCCTCGAAGTGTCTGATTTTCTTTAAGACACTTATTTTTTAGACATCCACAGTGGGTGTAGTAGAAGAAGAAGCAGAAACTATTTTAGCGCTAAATACCTGTATTAAAAATTATTCCTAGTCATGATGTGACTTGACAATTTTTTTAAAGGCCACTATGCAACAAAAGGTCTTACAAAAATTTGCGGCAATATTCTAACAGATCTATTATAAGTTAAACATTTGTGCATATATGTTTAATTTACAATGCAAAAAATAATTAATCTGTCCTGATGAAATGAAACTAATCTAAAACTAATGAAAAAATCAGGTATAGACAAGTGGAGATAAATAAAATTTAGACACTCTATATGTGGCTTTTTACAAATAAAGTGAAACCCCACCTTTGGACCACATCGGAATTTGTCAGCCAAACTCGGTACAACTTGTTTCAGAATTAAGACTACCCAGAATTAGGACTTCAACCTTGGCCATAGGGGTAGGGGATATAATTCCATAGTTCCAGTGTATAATATATGTACCTTATATAAGCTTTGGTACGGCCTAGACCAATAGGATACCTTTCCCTGCAATGTAAAATCTCAGTCTTAACTGGTGAAAGCAGTGTTTTATAGTGTATAGCTGAAGAAAATTTTAAAGAAAATTCATTCTATATATTAAACGTAATGGATCCTGCGTTCATTAATATAGAATAGCTGTAGTAAATAGATCTTATTGTAATAAATAATGCATGTTAGTAAAACACCAGTTTATTATATTTCACCTGTTATATGCCTGTTTGTCTAGATCTGCTTTATCTGTGAACTAAATATCTTAAAAAGATTAAAACAAATCTGTTAATTCACTTTTTAGCATTGCTTAACTGTGTCAGCAGAGCTATTCTCACAGCGCACGGCTGTCCATCAAATGTTCGCCCATTAAACTTTTCGGTTTAATTTCTCAAATAGAGCTGCATGGATCCAGGCCAAATTTTTATGCAAGCTACTTATCCTCCATATTTCCAGATGTTTTTTTTTTTTCTTTTTTTTTCAATTTCAAATTTTATTTTATTTTTCAATTTTCGTTATTTGTCCCACAGTTAAAACCCTAATTCTCCCACAGTTAATTTCTGTCCAGTTTCAACCAAAACATGTCACCCATGCCCCTGGGGGAATATAGGTTATTCCTTTTTTGCCATCTGCCAAAAATCAAAAATTTTAAGGCACTTTGGAATTTTTGTTAATGTCAAAAAAAGGATTGACAGTATGGGGCTGAAAATTTCAAAACACTATATAGCTACTCCACCTACAGTTTTCATCCATTCTCAGCCAAACTTTATGAGACATTATAGGTACCATATGCATGGTGGAATACAGGTCATTACTTTTCTTGGCATCGGCCACATTTTATCAAAATTGTGGCATTTTGAAAGTCAAACATATGCATGGGAGTAAATGAGAAAATCCTAAAATGTGCACTATCTTGAGAACTGCTGATTGTAGACTGAAACATATGAAAATTTGTGACTCTCATTCTTATAGGAAATGCAGGCATACTTTTCGTGTTTTGATTCCTTCATTTCAATTTCGGATCATTCAGCGTACAAAATGTCTAGCTGTAATTGTTAATTAAGATTTTAAAAATGCTACTACTGGTGCTCCCAAAGTTTTCATCCAATTTCAACTTAACTTTACTGAAAGTGTGGTATTCAGGATCCAGAAATACAGGCTATTACTTTAGAGCGACCTGCCAAATAAAAAAAAATTATGGCAGTTTGAATGTTTTGTTATCACATATGACCCTATGGGGCTCGAAATTCCAAAATACTAGCTATTCCTCTTGCAGTTTTCATCTGATGTCAGCCAAACTTTATGAGGATATATTTTAACGTGGGGAAGGAAACACAGACTATATCTTTTGTGGCAAACGACGCCGAGTTTTAAAATTTTCTGGCACCTTGAAATTTTAAGATTGGAATCAATGGGAAAATCCAAAAATGTGGGACATCTTGAAAACGACTGATTGTAGAGCGTTAAACAGATGAAAATTTGAGATGCTTGGTCCCATCCAGAAATTTCATAATGTATGGAATTTCTTTGTCTGATTCTTTGAGATGAGTTTGGGGTCATCCGACGCACATAATCTTATAATTAAGATTTTCAAAAGGCTACCATGCAGCTGCTCCCAGGGTTTTCATCCTATTTCGACCAAACTTTACAGAGTATAATCAGGAGAAGTACAGGCTCTTACTTTTTCTTGCGACCTTCCCATTTTTGAAAAATATATGGCACTAGCGTTGACAATTAATCAGCTCAGCGACATATGCCATTACCCATAAATATGATGGTTTCATCTGCTAAAGGGCCAAGAAGGGCATGTATGTCCCTGGGTCTGATAGAGATCGAACACTTTCTATCTAATTTTTCAAAAAAAAAGGCAGAAAAATGGGGGGGAAAGGTTGATCAGAGCCTATAAGGATGGGAGTGGGGAGGGGGGCGGGGGAAAATCTTTTTTCCAATTGTAGGTCACATTCAACATCGTGACATGTAGCGCACCCATATCCTATATATCTGCTTGGGTGT